>ERZ795056.265-NODE-265-length-70612-cov-52.860822_pt1 | contig 70612 bp, 79 predicted proteins | sample MGYA00375140_ERZ795056 | MGnify/ENA primary metagenome ERZ795056 (study PRJEB30185, sample SAMN05720227) | activated sludge metagenome | isolation source: Anaerobic digester | place: USA | collected 2015-03-09 ...
TGCTGCTGCAGTTCCTGATCGAGGCCGTGGCGCTGGCATCGCTGGGCGGCGTTGTGGGGATCATTCTGGCGACGATGGCCTCCATCAGTGGCGCGGCGCTGATGCATGTTCCCTACCTGTTCAATCCGGTGATCAACCTGTTGTCCTTTGGCTTCTCGGCGGCCATCGGTGTGATCTTCGGTTACGTGCCGGCCCGGCGTGCTGCCCGTCTGGATCCCATCGAGGCACTGCGGCACGAGTGAGAGGGGGCAAGTCCGCGGTGCGACCCGATCTCGCGCCCCGTGATGCCGAATGCCGCGTGCGTTTGCGTCGCAGGGAGTGAACCCGGCTCGCTCGCGACGATGGCTTCAACCCTGAGGTGAGGAAGGCGCTCAGGGTCGTCCCAGGCGGTCCCTCAGTCCCTGCACCACGTCGGCGGCGCCTCGCACCTGGAAGATGGCGCCGTCCTCGTCGGCGCGTTCTTCCAGCACCTGGCAGTTGGAAAAGATTTCGCCACGCAACTGCTGGGCCGACCAGGGCAGGAAGAGCTCGGCCTCGACCAGATCCCGCTGGAAGAAGCCGAGGATGACCTCCCGGAGCGCGGAGACCTCCTCCGGACGGCGCGCGCTCATGACGACGCAGTCGGGGTAGCGGGCCTGCAGTGAAGCCTTGCATTCGGCCTGGGCGGCGTCATCGCCCACGTGGTCGATCTTGTTGAAGACGCGGATGCGCGGGAGTACATCAGCCCCGATTTCGGCGAGCACCACGTCGGTCACTTCGAGCTGGCGCTCGAAGCCAGGATCACTGGCGTCGATCACGTGGAGCAGCAGCGAGGCATCCAGTGCCTCGTCGAGGGTCGACTTGAAGGATGCGACGAGGCCGTGGGGCAGATTCTTGATGAAGCCCACCGTATCGCTGACCAGCACACGGGGGATGCCTTCCGGGTGCAGTACGCGCACGGTGGTGTCTAGGGTGGCGAAGAGCTTGTTGGCGACCAGTACTTCGCTGCCGGTGAGGGCCCGCATCAGGGTGGACTTGCCGGCGTTGGTGTAGCCGACCAGGGCCACCGTGGCGAGGCCCTGGCGTTCCTGGCGGCGGGCGCGTTGGGTCTTGCGCTCGACCTCCATCGCGTCGATTTCCTGCTGCAGCTCGGCGATGCGGTCGCGAATCTTGCGGCGGTCCAGCTCGGTATGGGATTCGCCGGCACCCCGGCCACCGACACCGCTGCGCTGACGCCCCTGGGGGCCGGCCAGCTTGGCCATTTCGCGCAGGCGGGGTGCCATGTAGCCGAGGCGGGCAATTTCCACCTGGGCCCGGGCTGCGCGGGAGCGGGCGTTGCGGTGGAAGATCTCGAGGATGACCATGGTGCGGTCCATCACCTCGCAGCCCACCTCGACCTCCAGGTTGCGTGCCTGAGAGGGTGAAATTTCGTGATCCACCAGGATGGCGTCGATCTGGCCCCCCCCGGGCAGCGCATCGTGCTCCCCATTGACGTAGGTCTGGATCTCCTGGCGCTTGCCCACGCCCAGGTAGGCGTTGGCGTCGAAGCTGGTGCGCTTCTGGATGAAGGTGTGAACCACCTGCAACCCCAGGGTCTTGGCGAGTTCCCGAAGTTCGGCCAGTGAAGCTTCAAATTCCAGGTCGGTGACGTTGGGCAGTTGCACGGCCGCCACGACGGCGTACCTGGGTTGATCTTTGACTTCCATTTGCATGCGTGGGGGACCGGATCGGGTGGGCAGGGGCGGAGTGTAGCGCTTCAGTTGCTGGCGCGTTTGCGTACTGCTTCCACATAGGCGCGGCCGTCCAGCGGGGCCTTGTCACGCTGCGCCTTCCAGATGGTTTCACCGAGGCAATCAAGCACGTCGTGGAGTGCCGCGTGGCGGTCACCATGGCGACCCTGGCAGGCCTCGAAGGCTTCCCGGATGCCCGGGGGCTGGTTGATGGAGAGTTGCTCCTCGATGGCCAGGTGCAGGGAGAGATGCAGGAAGGGGTTGATCTGGCCATCCTCGGGGCTGAAATCCTTCGACACCGCGTCGGGATCTTCAAGCAGCGCGTGGTACTCCGGATGATGGGCGACCAGGTCGGCGGCAATGATCTCGAGTTGGGTCAGAACCTCGCGGTTACGGTGCTTGGCCCAGGCACTGATGAAGAACTGGCGGGCCTGGTCTCTGGAGGGGTCGAACATGGTGGGGATTTCCTTGTGAAGCTCGGGCGTGGTTGCCGGGTTCCGGATTGCGCCGCGCGGGGGCGATGTGGGGCGCCCTTGGCGGCGTCTTTGCCGGACGGGCGGTTCAGTCGGTTTTGTCCCGCGACAGGCACAGGTCGCGGATGATGCACTTGCCACAATGGGGTTTGCGGGCCACGCACACATAGCGGCCGTGCAGGATCAGCCAGTGGTGGGCGTCGCGCAGGTATTCCCTGGGGATGCGGCGCAGCAGACGCTTCTCCACCTCCAGTACGTCCTTGCCGGGCGCGAGGCCCGTGCGGTTGGCGAGGCGGAAGATGTGGGTATCCACGGCCATCGTCGGTTCACCGAAGATGGTGTTGAGCACTACGTTGGCGGTCTTGCGGCCAACGCCAGGCAGGGCTTCGAGGGCGTCCCGGTCATTGGGGACTTCGCCGCCGTGACGCTCAAGAAGCTGGTGCGACAGGGCCAGGGTGTTCTTTGCCTTGTTGCGGAAGAGGCCGATGGTCTTGATGTGCTCGACGATGCCGGCTTCACCCAGGTCCGCCATGGACTCCGGAGTGGGGGCGACGGCGAAGAGTTTGCGAGTGGCGAGATTGACGCCCTTGTCGGTGGCCTGGGCCGATAGCACCACGGCGACCAGGAGCTGGTAGGGCGAGGCGTATTCCAGCTCGGTGGTCGGGTTGGGATTGGCGTTCCGCAGGCGCAGGAAGGCTTCGGCCACCGCGGCCAGCTTCATGTCGGCCATCAGGCGGCTTCTGCCGGTGCGCTGGGTTCGACGGACGCCTGCGGGGCGCCGGAGGCGGGTGGGTTGGCGCGGGCGCGGGCCTGCTTGCGGGCTTCGATCCAGTTGCGCCCGGCAATCAGGAAACCCAGGGCGATGAAGGCGCCCGGCGGCAGGATGGCGACCAGAAAACCCGGGTAGTTGTCACCGAAGAGTGTGAGCCCCTCCGTTCCCGGAAAGATCATCTCGATGCCTGAAAACAGGGTGCCGCTACCGACGATTTCGCGCATGGCACCGAGTACGGCCAGGACGAGAGTCAGGCCGACGCCCATGGCGATGCCATCCGTCGTGGAGTGTGCGGGTTCGTTCTTGGCGGCGAAGGCTTCGACCCGGGCAAGGACGATGCAGTTGGTGACGATCAGCGGGATGAAGATGCCGAGCACCAGGTAAAGCTCATGGAGATAGGCATTGAAGGCCAGGTCCACCACGGTGACCAGGGCAGCGATGATCAGGATGAAGACCGGGATGCGGATCTCGTAGGGGATGAAGTTGCGCAGCGCCGAAATGGCCAGGTTGGCCAGGGCCATGACCAGGATGGTGGCAAGGCCGAGGCTGACGGCATTGACCACATTGGTGCTGATGGCCAGGATGGGGCACAGGCCGAGGATCTGGACGACGCCCGTGTTCTGCTTCCAGATGCCGTTCCAGGCGATTTCCTTGTGGGCTTGAAAGTCCATGGTGGGTCTCCCGTCAGAGCGGGCCGCCGCTCTTGGCGGCGAACAGGCGGTTCTGGTTGTCGGCGGCGAAGCGGGCTGCGCGGCCGACGGCGTTGGTGACGGCGCGGGCACTGATGGTGGCGCCGGTGTGGTAGGTGATCTGCCCTCCGTCCTTCTTCACCTTGCAGGCCGGTACGTCCGCGGCCTTGAGGTCGGAGAACTGGGCGATCCAGGGGGACTTCTTGTCCCTGTCCTTCCTGGGGTCGATATAGTCGCCCAGGCCCGGGGTTTCCCGATGGTTGACGGCCCGCACGCCAGACACGCTGCCGTCGGCATTGATGGCGACGATCAGGTCGATGCGGCCGCTGTAGCCGTCGGGGGCGGTCGTCTCCAGCAGCAGGGCAGCGGGTTGGCCCGCCTTGCGTGCGCGGTACACGCGGCCGCCTTCGTCGAGGCCCAGTTCGCGGGTGGGGCCGAGCTGCACATAGTCATCCAGCAAGGCGTTGTCGTAGGCGGCACCGGGCAGCACCTCCGAGATGAGCTTCATCTTCTCTTCGGTGGCGGAGGCCTGGATCTGGTCGCGGGTGGCGTCATAGGTGAAGGCCATCACCGCCGTGAATACCACGGTGAAGGCCACCATCACCCCGCCGGTGCGGGCGGAAAGGCCGAGGGCAGTGGTTTCGCTCATGGGCCGTCAGTCCTTCTTGTGGCCGAACACAGGTGCCTGGGTCTTCATGTCGATGATGGGCACGAGAATGTTCATCAGCAGGGTCGCAAAGGCGATGCCGTCCGGGTAGGCGCCGAAGGCGCGGATAACATAGGTGAGCACGGCTGCGCCTGCCGCAAACAGCAGTTTGCCGCGAGCCGTGGTTGCCCCTGAGACTGGATCGGTCAGGATGAAGAAGGCCCCGAGCATGGCGCCGCCGGAGGCAAGATGGAAGATCGGCGAGGCAAAGCTGTCGGGGCGGACGCTCCACAGCAGGCCGGCGGTGAGAAAGAGCGCACCGCAGAAGGCGGCAGGGATGTGCCAGGTGATGATGCGGCGCTGGATCAGCCACAGCCCGCCCAGCAGGTAGGCGAGGGCGACCCACTCGCCACCCTTTCCGCCCAGGGCGCCGAAGGCGGGGCCGTCCATGAGCTGCGAGGCTCGCAGGCCATGAAGTTCGGAATCGGCGCTGGCTGCACTGCGCAAGGCCGTGCGCAAGGCGTCGAGGGGGGTGGCGCCGGTAATGGCATCCACCTGGCGGGCGCCGCCGAAAATCAGGTCAAGCTGGGTCTTGAAGTCGAGCTGGCCGGCGGCAGGCCACTGGGACATCAGCGCAGGATAGGCCACGATCATCAGGCAGAACGCGGCCATGGCCGGGTTGAAGGGGTTCTGCCCGAGGCCGCCATAGAGCTGCTTGACGATGACCACGGCGAGCAGCGTGCCGGTGACGGTCAGCCACCAGGGGACGATGGGCGGGAAAGTGAGGGCGATCAGCCAGGCCGTGACGATGGCTGAAAGATCGGTGAGGAAGAGCGCCTTCGGCTTGCCGCGGATGGCCAGCATGGCGGCCTCTCCGGCCAGGGCGGCGGCACTGGCGATGGCGAGCTGGACGAGGATGCCGGCGCCGAAGAACCACACGTAAGCGGCGATTCCGGGCACGAGGGCGAGCAGGACCTGGAGCATGACGCTCTGGACGCTGGCCGGCTTGCGGATATAGGGCGAGTTGATCATGGGCGGGTTCCGGGCGGCGCGCTCAGGCCTGGCCGGCCGGGGGTGGAGGTTCGGTGGGGGGTTCGGCTGCCCGGCGACGGGCATCGATGGCGGCCATCTCGGCCTGCACGTCCGGGCTGGTAACGTCCACGTTCTTGGGGGCAGCCTGTGCCTTCTGCTGGCGGGCCTTCTCCATGGCGGCCTCGATCAGGGCGCGCTTGGCGTCGTCGCCGGAAGGCTTGGCTGCAGTGGCTGCTGCCGGTGTCGCTGTCTCGCCCGCAACCTTCTCGCGGGTTGCAGCCGCCTTGGCGGCAAGCTTTTCGGCTTTTTCCTGCTTTTCCCGCTCCTGCCGGAGGTTCTTGAACTCGAAGCGCTCGCGGGCGGTGTCGGCCGCTTCCTTTTCCCGTTCGCGGGCCCAGATCTCACTCTTGGAGAAGCGGAAGTAGTCCACCAGCGGAATGTGGGACGGGCACACGAAGCTGCAGCAGCCGCACTCGATGCAATCGAAGAGATGGTATTCCTGGGTCTTGCCGAAGTTCCTGGCGCGGGAGAACCAGTACATCTCGAAAGGGGCAAGATCCGCCGGGCAGGCCTTGGCACATTCGCCACAGCGGATGCAGGGCATCTCGGGTGGCGGGGGCGGAAAGAGGGCCGGGCTGCCGACCAGGATGCAGTTGGTGGCCTTGACCACCGGTACGTCGAAGGCCGGCATGCGCACACCCATCATCGGGCCGCCCATGATGTAGCGGTCGGTGTCGGGGCGGGCACCGGCCAGGCGTACCACGTGGTCCATCGGGGTGCCGATGAGCACTTCGTAGTTGCGCGGGGCATTCACGTTGCCGGCCACGGTGACGAGCCGCGAGACCAGTGGCCGGCCGTGTTCGAGGGCCTCGTGGATGCTGTAGGCCGTGCCGACGTTGAAACATTGCACGCCGAAATCGGTGGAGCGACGCCCATGGGGGACTTCGATGCCGGTGAGCACGCGGATGAGCTGCTTGGCGCCGCCGGCCGGGTAGCGGGTGGGGATGGCGATGGCTTCGATGCCCTTCTCGCCGCTGGCCGTGATGGCGGCCTGGACGGCGGCGAGGGCCTCGGGCTTGTTGTCCTCGATGCCGATCAGCACGTCCCGGGCCTGGAGCATGTGGCGCATGGCGCTGATGCCCTTGAGCATGTCGGTGGCCCGCTCCCGCATCAGCATGTCGTCGCAGGTGATGAAGGGTTCGCACTCGGCACCATTGATCACCAGGGTATCAAGGCTGCCTTCCTTGCCGGGCTTGAGCTTGAGGTGGCTGGGAAATACGGCGCCGCCCAGGCCCACCACGCCGGCGTCGCGCAGGTAGTCACGGAGTTCGTCGGGGGTGGCGGCCCGGACGTTGATCCGGTCGAGTTCGCCCCAGCGATCCTCGCCGTCCGGCTCAATGACCACCGACAGGGTGGTGAGGCCCGAGGTGTGGGGCATGACCGCTGGCACCACATCGCGGACGATGCCGGAGGTTGAGGCATGGACGGCGGAGGACAGGTTGCCGTCGGCGGCCCCAATGCGCTGCCCCTTGAAGACCCGATCACCGGGCTGTACCTGCGGCCGAGGGGGGCCACCGACAGACTGGTGCAGGGGGATCACCAGCCTGTCCGGCAGGGGCACGGGGGCGATGGGGGCGGTGGTGGACTGTTCCTTGTTGGTCTGGGGCTTCACGCCACCATGGAACTTGAAGAGTTTGCGCAGCATGTCAGAGCTGTCCGGCCGTCCGGAGTGGGTGGCTTTCTCCGCGGGGGGCACCAACGAAGTGGGCTTGGCTTTGTTTCATCCTAGGCGGCCTGCTTGATCTGGAAGACCGGATAGCGCCATTTCCAGGTGTCCACGGTCTCGGCGATGGGTTCCATGACGATGCAGTCCACCGGGCAGGGGGCGAGGCACAACTCGCAGCCGGTGCAGTCGGCGGCGATGATGGTGTGCATCTGCTTGGCGGCGCCCACGATGGCATCCACCGGGCAGGCCTGGATGCACAGGGTGCAGCCGATGCAGGTGGCTTCGTCGATCACCGCGACGGACTTGGGCTTTTCAACCCCGTGTTCCTCGGAGAGGGGTTTGAACTCGCGCCCGAGCAGATCGGCCAGCTTGCGGATGCCTTCCTCGCCACCCGGGGGGCACTGGTTGATCTCGGCCTCTCCACCGGCGATCGCATTGGCGTAGGGGCGGCAACCCGGAAAGCCGCACTGGCCGCATTGGGTCTGCGGAAGGATGGCGTCGATCTTGTCCACCAGGGGGTCGCCTTCGACCTTGAACTTGATGGAGGCGAAACCCAGCCCGGCTCCGAGGAGCAGGGCGATGCCGGTCATGACGAGGAGTGCGGTGAGCATGGTTCGGTGCGGAAGCTCAGTGATACTTGTCGAGGCCGGCGAAGCCCATGAAGGCCAGGCTCATCAGGCCGGCCGTGACCATGGCGATGGCGGTGCCCTTGAAGGGCGCGGGCACGTCGGCGCCATCCAGGCGCTCGCGGATGCCGGCGAAAAGGACCAGGACGAGGGAAAAGCCGACGGAACTGCCGAAGCCGAAAAGCAGGGATTCGAGCAGATCGTGGTGCAGGGCCACGTTGAGCAGGGGGACGCCGAGCACCGCACAGTTGGTGGTGATCAGGGGCAGGTAGATGCCGAGCACCTGGTGCAGGACCGGGCTGGTCTTCTGGATGACCAGTTCGGTGACCTGCACGATGGCGGCGATGATCACGATGAAGGCCAGGGTACGCAGGTAGTCCACACCCGCGGGGATGAGGACGTAGTGGTCCACCAGATAGCTGGTGCCGCAGCCCAGGGTCAGCACGAAGGTGGTTGCCGCACCCATGCCGACGGCCGTGTCGAGCTTCTTGGAGACGCCCATGAAGGGACACAGGCCGAGGATGCGGACCAGAACGACGTTGTTCACCAGAACGGCGCCGAGGATCACGAAAAGGTAGCTGGTCATGTCAGCTGCACAGGGAGGGCAGGGGCCGGATTATCCCGCGCGGGGAGGGCGGGGCTCAAGCCTGCTGCGAGTGGGGGTATTCCGGTGGCGAACATCATGCGTAGTCACTGGTTTCGGCCACGGCTTCACGGACGAGGGCCGGGCCACGGTAGATCAGGCCGCTGTAGATCTGGACCAGCTTCGCGCCGGCGTCGAGTTTGGCCCGTGCCTGGCGGCCGTCGAAGACACCACCGGCAGCAATGATGGGCAGTTCGTTCTGGAGTGCCTTGGCAAGGGCTGCGACGACCGCGGTGGAGGCTTCGAACAGCGGGGCGCCGGACAGGCCACCCTGCTGATCGCCAAAGGGGATGCCCTGGACCTTGTCCCGGGCCAGGGTGGTGTTGGTGGCAATCACGGCATCGATGCGGTGGCGCCGCAGGGCATCCGCGATGTTGGTGATCTGGGCGTCGTCCAGGTCGGGGGCGATCTTGAGGGTGATGGGCACATAGCGGCCGTGCCTGTCAGCCAGCTGGGCCTGGCGTGCCTTGAGCTGGCCAAGGAGGGCGTCCAGCTCGGACTCGCCCTGCAGCTGGCGCAGATTCTTGGTGTTGGGCGACGAGATGTTGACCGTGATGTAGCTGGCCAATGGGTAGGCCTTGTCGAGGCAGATCAGGTAGTCGTCGGCGGCACGTTCGATGGGGGTGTCGGCGTTCTTGCCAATGTTGATGCCGAGGATGCCCTTGAACTTCATGGCTTCGACGTTGGCGATGAGCGCATCAATGCCGTGGTTGTTGAAACCCATGCGGTTGATGATGCCTTTGACTTCCGGCAGCCGGAACATGCGTGGCTTGGGGTTGCCAAGCTGGGCACGTGGGGTGATGGTGCCGATTTCGATGAAGCCGAAACCCATGCGGGCGAGGCCGTCGATGATCTCGCCGTTCTTGTCGAGGCCGGCTGCCATGCCGATGCGGTTGGGGAAGCCGAGGCCCATCACATTCACCGGGCGGGCGGGAAGCGGCTTGCCGGCGGGCAGCAGGCGCCCCGCGACATTCAGGCCGGCCAGTGCGGTTTCGTGGGCGGTCTCCGCATCAAGGGAGAAGAGGAGGGGGCGGGCGATTTCGTAGAGCATCCGCCATTCTACCGCAGTGCGGAAAAGCTATGTTTCGACGCTCAATCGACGGCGAAGCGGAGCTGTAGCCCCAGATAGCCGCTGTAGCCGGGAAGGTTGGGGATGGCGACCAGGTTGACGCCGACCCGCCCGGCCTGGACTGAAGCGGCCGGCAGGACGAGAACCGGCGACGGATAGCCACTGGCAATCAGGCCAAAGGCGCCCAGGCGCACAGGCCCCAGGGCCAGGGGCATCCAGCGTGCACCGGCGTAGAAGGTGTTGCGGTCATAGCTGTTGCGGAAGTAGCCGGCCGTTGCCACCCAGGGGGTGCCGGTGAACGCCTTCTCGATACCGACGCCGGGATTGGTTTCCCGCCAGTCGCGACGCTCGGGCTGGAAGTGGTGCGATGCGCCGGAGAGCACGAGCCAGTGACGTCCGGGCGCCTCGATGAGCTCATCGACCCAGGCAGCGGCCGGGCCGGGAAAGGTGATGGCTGCGATGAGGGCGAGGGAGCGTCGGTGCATGCGGGAAAGCCTGGGGTGGGTCATGCGAGTTGGGCGATGTCGGCGTCGGTAAGGGTTTGCCACTGGCCGCCAATCCTCCCCTGGAGCGGCCTGAAGCGGGCCTTGTAAGCCATCTTGCGGCTCTCCCGTATCCAGTATCCGAGGTACAGGTAGGGGAGCTTCAGTTCGCGGCAGACTTCGATCTGCCACAGTACGCCAAAGGTGCCCAGCCCCGGCCCGGCGACCCCGGGCTCGTAAAAGGTGTAGACGCTGGACAGACCGTCGGTGAGGCAGTCGATGACGCTGACCATGCGCAGGATGCCGTCTTCGCGAAACTCGATGAGGCGGCTGTCCACGTGACTTTGCAGCAGGAAGTGGGCGTACTGCTCCCGGTTGTCCTGATCCATGCCACCGCCCGCATGGCGGGAGGCCTGGTAGCGCTGATACAGGAGGTAGTGTTCCTCGATGAACTCAAGCGGCATCTCCCGGGGCAGGAAATGGCCACAGGCGTTCAAGGCTCGGCGCTGGCTGCGACTGGGACGAAATGTGGCAACGGGAATGCGTACGGGGATGCAGGCTCGGCAGGCGTCGCAGTATGGTCGATAGGTGAAGATGCCGCTACGCCGGAAGCCACTGTGTACCAGCTCACTATAAAGCGGCGTGTCGATCAGGTGGCTCGGGGTGGCCACCTGGGAGCGGGCCTGTCTGTCAGGCAGGTAGGAGCACGCGTAGGGAGCGGTTGCGTAGAACTGCAGCAGGGAGTAGGGATAGTCCTTCAGCATCGAGCACTACGTCCAGGGGTGAGTCGCGCCATCCTCGGGCCAGCGTGCCGGTGACGGATCGACGCTGGCAAAGTCGTTGAGCAGTTTCGCAAAGTCTTCCCGGGCAATCTCGCGACCGCCCAGTGAGGCCAGGTGCTGCGTGGTCATCTGACAATCTAGCACGCGGAAATCGTGTTGCTCAAGAAAGCGCGCGAGGTGGGCGAAGGCAATCTTGGAGGCGTCGGTGCGCCGGCTGAACATGGATTCCCCAAAGAACGCCTGTCCCAGGGCCATGCCATACAGACCGCCGGCAAGCTCGCCATCCATGTAGGTTTCGACGCTGTGGGCGTAGCCGAGCTGATGCATCCGGATGTAGGCGGACTGGATGTCCGGGGTGATCCAGGTGCGCCCTCCGGGCTCCCGGGGCGCGGCGCAAGCTCGGATGACGGCGGGAAAGTCGTGATCGAGGCGGACCTCGTAGTCGCCTCTGCGGAGCGTCTTGTGCAGGGAGCGACTTATCCGTGCCTCGTCGGGAAACACCACCATGCGGGGGCTGGGGCTCCACCAGAGGATCGGCTCACCATCGTTGAACCATGGAAAGATGCCGCGCCGATAGGCCGCCAGCAGCCATTCGGGTGTGAGAGCGCCGCCCGCAGCCAGAAGGCCGTTGGGCTCGCGCAGTGCGCGGGAGACGGGCGGGAATGCAGGGCGATCACCCAGCCATGGGATCATGCTAGCTCTTGGAGATCGACCTTTCCTGGGCCGGGCGCGGCATGATGTGTCTGGAAGTCGGCCCGGAAGCGCGGGTCAATTGGTCCGCGACTGCCGCGACTGTGCGCTGGGCAGGACGCGGCGGGCGCCGTCGTAGCGGGCTGCCCAGTAACTGATGCGCATGTCCTCAACGCGCACTACGCCGCCCGAGGACGGGGCGTGCACAAACTGGTTGTTGCCAAGGTAGATGCCCACGTGGGAAAACGTGCGCCGCATGGTGTTGAAGAATACGAGATCGCCCGGTTTGAGTTCAGTCAGGCTGACCTGTTCGCCCATCTGCGCCATTTCGGCGGCGGTTCGGGGCATGCCGAAACCGAGTGCATCGGCAAAAACCTTGCCCACAAAGCCGCTGCAGTCAAAGCCGGTAAGGGGGCTGGTGCCACCCATGCGGTAAGGAACGCCAAGGAAGTTGAGGCTGCGGTCTACGAGGGATCGCACCGAATCGGTGTATCGCTCGAAAACCGAGGTCGCAGGGGCTTCGTCGTTGCTCCGGTAGGGAAGCTCTGACGCGAGGACCGCACCGGATGAGGCGATCGCTACAAAAAAGCCGATTATCGTCTTCTTGATAGGCATTGAACGAATATACCTTCACCCGATGCGAGTGTAAATAATTTCGACAAATCTATTTATGCTGTCATGCAGCATGTGCATTGCTCCACGGCAGGCCGTGGTCGGCGTCGTTAGGATGTGCCTGCACTGGTCGCGAGCAGCAAGGTTGGAGAGACTGCGCGGGAGGCAGGCTGAACCGGTCGGCATGTTTCCACGAAAGGGCCCTTCGGTTTTTCCGGGCCGAGCGCTCGCGCCAGTCGCACCAGTTCGGTGCTTAGGCAAACAGTCTGAGAATGCCGTCCAGCCCGGCATGGTTGATGGCGTGGGTGGCCTGCATCCTCACGACCGGTTTGGCATGATAGGCGATGCCGATTCCCGCCTCCGTGAGCATGGGCAGGTCGTTGGCCCCATCTCCCGCTGCGATGACGCTCTCCGGCGCGAAACCATGGTGCTTGCGCACGAGCTGGAGGGTATGTCGCTTGGCTTCACCGTCGATCACCTCACCCTTGACCCTGCCGGTGAGCTTTCCATTGCGTATTTCCAGTTGGTTGGCCACGGCGTAATCGAAGCCGAGCTGCTTTTGCAGGCGGTCGGTGAAGTATGTGAACCCGCCGGAAACCAGCACGGTGACAATGCCGGCATTCTTGAGACCGGTCATCATGGCTTCCGCGCCTGGATTGAGGCGTAGGCGTTCCTTGAAAACCTGCGCCAGGGCTTGTTCGGGCAAACCCTCAAGCAAGGCCACGCGGCGGGTCAGGGATTCACGAAAATCAAGCTCCCCACGCATTGCGGCTTCGGTAATGGTCGCCACTTCCGTCTTGAGCCCTTGCATGTCTGCGATCTCGTCGATGCACTCGATGCTGATCAGCGTCGAATCCATGTCGGTGACGAACAGCCGGAAGTTGTTCAGATGGCGGTCTTCGGGAACGAAGGCAAAGTCCAGCTGATGGGCGTCGCAGTAGGCGGCAAGGTCAGGGTGAGGTTTCGCATCAATGAGACGGAAAGCGTTGTTGCCGAGGCGTCCGATGCCTTCCGAACCCGTCAGCGTGGCGAGATCCTTCAGGGCGCGGGTTTCGACCTTCTGGCCCTGTACGACCAGGTTCATCAGGCCACGCTCCGCTTCGGCAGGATCTCCCGCAGGATGTCACGGGTGTTGCGGATCATCTCTTCGGTGGTGCTCCAGTCAACGCAGGCATCGGTTACGGAGCAGCCATAGCGCAACTGGGAGAGATCCGCCGGGATGGGCTGATTGCCTGATTCGATGTGGCTTTCGATCATCAGACCGACGATGGAGCGGTTGCCTTCACGGATCTGGTGGGCGACGTCGCGCATGACCAGGGGCTGATACTCCGGGTTTTTCCAGGAGTTGGCATGGGAGCAGTCGATGACGATGTTGGCCGGCAGCTTGGCCTTGCCAAGGGCCTTTTCGGCAAGGGACACGGAGACAGTGTCGTAGTTGGGTCTGCCGCCACCGCCGCGGAGCACCACATGGCCGTGGGCATTGCCGCGGGTGCGGATGATCGAGGACTGGCCCTGGCCGTTGATGCCCAGGAAACTGTGGGGGTGGGAGGCGGAGAGGATGCCGTTGACGGCGGCATCGAGGGATCCGTCGGTGCCGTTCTTGAAGCCGACCGGGGTGGACAGGCCGGAGGCCATTTCACGGTGGGTCTGGGACTCGGAGGTGCGGGCGCCAATGGCTGTCCACGCGATCAGGTCTCCGTAGTACTGGGGGGCGATGGGGTCGAGGGCTTCGGTGCCCGTGGGCAGGCCGACCTCATTCACCTCGAGCAGGAACCGCCGCGCCTTCTCCATGCCTTCGTCGATGCGGAAGGAGTCGTCCATGTACGGGTCGTTGATGTAGCCCTTCCAGCCGGTGGAGGTGCGGGGCTTCTCGAAATACACGCGCATCACCAGCACCAGGGTGTCGGAGACTTCGTCCGCCAGCTTCTTGAGGCGGCGTGCGTAATCGATGCCGGCAACCGGATCGTGGATGGAACAGGGGCCCACCACGACGAAAACACGCGGGTCCTTGTGGTCGAGAATGGCCTGCAGGGTTTGGCGGCCCTCGGTCACGACCTTGGTCGCCGTCTCGCTGAGGGGTAGGCGGGCGGTGATCTCGTCCGGCGAGGGCATGCGGTCGAAGGCCGCGATGTTCAGGTTTTCAGTCTTGGAGTTGGGCATGGCGGTTCCGCTGCATGGATAGCGTAATCCGCTATTTTACCCCGAAGTCAGAGTCCTGATCCTATGCCGGCTCAGGCCCAGCACGGAGGGAAGCTGGCAATCAACGAAGTCGGGTTGGCGAAGGCTGCGACTGATCCAGACCGTCTTCATGCCAAGGCGTTTGGCAGTGCGCAGATTTTCAGCGCTGTCTTCGACGAGAATGCAGCGCCGGGGGTTGAGCTGATGGTCCTTGATGAGGTGGTGAAAGCCGGCGAGTTTGGGTTTGGGGTGGAAGCGCATCTGTTCGACCGAATAGACGTCGGCAAACAGTTTGCGGATGCCCATCACGTCCAGCACGGCCTCGGCGTAACGCAGCGGGCCGTTGGAAAAGACGATCTTCTTCCCGGGGAGGCGGCGCAACAGGTGACGGACTGCCCGGTCGAACACCACCATTTGCGCCAGATCGGGAAACTGGTGGGTGTCGTGGAGGAAGTGCTCGGGCCGGGTACCATGATGTCGCATCAGGCCGGTGAGGGTGGCACCGTAGCGCTTCCAGTAGTCCATGCGCAGCCGGTTGGCGTCCCGCTCGTCGAGATCCAGGTGGCGCATGAGGTAGGCCGTCATGCTGCGGTTGATGTGCGGAAAGATGTGCGGGCTGGCGTTGTGCAGCGTGTTGTCCAGGTCGAAGAGCCAGATCGGGTGCATGAACTAGCCCGGCTTGCGTTCGAAGCGGACGATGGCGCGACCGTCTTCCATGACCTTGGGCGCAGCCTTCCAGGCGTGGCCATAGACCACCTCCACGGTGGCGGGCAGGCGGCCATCGCGGCGCAGTTGGTCGTAGTTGGCTCGAAGGGCTGCCCAGTGGTTCTTGCCGACGAGGCCATGGGGGCGGTTCAGGGCGGCATTGGTGGAGCCACTTGCCCGCAGATCGTGGAACAGATCGTCCAGGCGGGTGTAGGTGACGGTGAGCATCTCCATGTCCATCACCGGGTCGGAAAAACCGGCACCCACCAGGGCATCGCCCAGGTCGTGCATGTCGATGAAGCGGTGCAGGTGCTCTGCATCTGAGGGGGGCAGGGCGGCGCGGAGTTCCTTGAGGGTGTCGGGGCCGAAGGTTGAGAACATGAGCACGCCGCCGACTTCCAGGACCCGGTGGATCTCCTTCAGGGCAGGCAGCGGATCGTGCAGCCACTGGAGCATCAGGTTGGACCAGGCCAGGGATACCGATGCCCGGGCCAGGGGCAGGGCGTTGGCGTCCGCACAGATGAAGTCCGGGTCGGCGGGTTTGCCGAAGCGCATCAAGCGTTTGAGCAGCCCCTTTTCTTCACCGCGCGCCTGGGCGAGCATGGCAGCTGCACTGTCGACGGCGATTCGAGGCACGCCCGGGTAACGTTCGGCGAAGGCCGCCAGGTCGGCGCCGGGGCCGCAGCCCAGGTCGAGAATGCGCCTGGGCTCGATGCGGATATAGTCGAGGCGCTCGCCCATGCGCCGGGAGATTTCCCGGGCAAGGGTGTCGACGGAGGCGTAACCGGCAGCGGCCCGCTCGGCCCGACGCCGCACGAGGCGTGGGTCGAGCTGGAAGTCCGGCAGGGTCATCGGGGTAAGGCGCGCCTTAAACGGACTTGAGTCCGAGACGGGCAAACAGCGCGTCGTCGGAGTCGGCATCCGGGTTGTCGGTGGTCAGCAGGCGCTCGCCGTAAAAGATCGAGTTGGCGCCGGCCATGAAGCACAGGGCCTGGATGCCTTCGCCGAGTTCCTGGCGGCCGGCGGACAGACGCACGTAGCTTTCGGGCATGGTGATCCGGGCGGCGGCGATCATGCGCACGAAGTCGAAGGGGTCGATGGGCTCGGCCTTGTCGAGGGGCGTGCCTTCAACCTGCACCAGGTTGTTGATGGGCACGGAGTCCGGCGGCGGGTTCATGTTGGCCAGTTCGGCGAGCAGGGCGGCGCGGCTCTTCTTGGTCTCGCCCAGCCCCACGATGCCACCGCAGCACACGTTGATACCCGCATCGCGCACTTTTTCGAGGGTGTCGAGACGATCCTTCAGGGTATGGGTGGTGATGATCTGGCCGTAGAACTCGGGCGAGGTATCAATGTTGTGGTTGTAGTAATCGAGGCCGGCTTCCTTGAGCTGTTCGGCCTGGCCTTCCTTGAGCATCCCGAGGGTGACGCAGGTTTCGAGGCCGAGGGCCTTCACCTCACGCACCATGTCCAGAACCGGGGCGAGATCCTTTTCCTTGGGGCCACGCCAGGCAGCGCCCATGCAGAAGCGGGATGCACCCTTGGCCTTGGCGGCGCGGGCGTTCTCGAGCACTTCACCGAGGGGCAGCAAGGCTTCCTTTTCGAGGCCGGTGTCATAGCGGGCGGATTGGGAGCAGTAACCGCAGTCTTCCGAGCAACCCCCGGTTTTGATGGACAATAGGGTGGAGCGCTGGATGGCATTGGGATCAAAATGCGCCCGGTGAACTTGCTGGGCGCGGAACAACAGATCGTTGAATGGCAGGGCGAACAGGGCTTCGATCTCCGCTACGCTCCAGCGCTTGCGGGCGGGGGGCGTGGCGACGGTGGGCGTGTTCTCTACGTGGGCGGTGGTGGCGGTCATTGTGATGCACCTTTTTTAGGCTGTAATTTTGAATTACCAAGCTCTCAAGTTTCCCTGAAGGGGTCCGGACTTGTCAAATCAAGCGCTTGCATATCGGTCTCGGTTGGGAGGGCTCGCACAGATCCTCTTTCCCCAGCAGTGCTTTGCCTGTGGAGCGCCGAGCGGCAGTGCCGTGCTTTGCTCCGACTGCTGGCAGGTGCTGCCGGGGCGTGAGCAGTTACGCTGCCCCGTTTGCGGCATATCCCACCCTGCCGGTGGGGTATGCGGTGCCTGTCTCAGTCATCCACCTTCGTTTGACCGGACATGGGCGGTGCTGGACTACGATTTTCCACTGGATCGCCTCGTGCAGGCCCTGAAGTATGGGCATCGTCTGTCTGTGAGCCGGCTTTTCGTGGAGCTGCTGGCGGCGCACGTGACGCCCGAGGCGGATCTCGTCGTTCCGATGCCCTTGCATGTCTCGCGCTTGCGCACACGGGGCTTCAATCAGGCGGCGGAGCTCGCACGGCCATTGGCGCGGCATTGGGGTCTGCCCTTGATGCTTGACGGCGTTGTGCGTGACGTGGATACGTTGCCCCAGGCCGGCCTGCCGTGGAAGGCACGGGCGGCCAACGTGCGTGGCGCCTTTCGGGTGACGGGGAGTATGAAGGGGCTGCGGGTGGTGGTGGTGGATGATGTGATGACAACCGGCGCGACGCTGGCTGAACTGGCCCGCAGCCTGAAGGGGGCGGGGGCGGTAAGCGTGGAGAACCGGGTGCTGGCACGTACACCACGGCCGGGTTGATCCCGGGGGGCGTGGCGTGCACAATCCGCGCCCATGTTCCACGTCGTCCTCCATCAGCCGGAGATTCCCCCGAATACCGGCAACATCATGCGCATGTGTGCCAATTCGGGCGCGCGGCTGCACCTCGTCAAACCCCTTGGCTTCACGCTGGAAGAAAAGCAGCTCGTCCGCGCCGGCCTGGACTACAGGGACATGGCGGTGGTCACTGTGCACGACGATTGGGCGAGCTGCCGGGCTGGTTTTGCTGGCCAGCGGATCTTTGCGCTGACTTCCCACGGGGGGCGCAGCTATGCTGAAGTGGCTTTCTTGCCGGGCGATGTGTTTGTCTTTGGTTCGGAGTCCCGTGGCCTGCCGCCCGAGCTGCATGCCGAGTTTGACGGGGACCGGCGGCTGCGCATTCCGATGCGCCCCGACAACCGCAGCCTCAATCTGTCGAACGCGGCGGCTGTCGTGGTCTATGAGGCGTGGCGGCAGAACGGTTTTGCTGGCGGGGGGTGAGCGCTACCTGCTACGCGGCCCGGTTGATCATTCCTGCTTGGGGTCGCGGGCGAGCAGTTGTTCAACCGCATCACGGGCCGACAGGCTGCCGGCCAGCACGCCATCAACGGCCCGGGTGATGGGCATGTCCACGCCCAGTTGCGCGGAAAGAGCCGCCACTTCACGGGTCGTGCTGACGCCTTCGGCCACATGGCCCAGTGCCTGAAGGATGTCCGGCAGTGTCTTGCCCTCGGCCAGCAGCAGGCCGACTCGCCGGTTGCGGGAGAGGTCGCCGGTGCAGGTCAGCACCAGGTCGCCCAGCCCGGCCAGACCCATGAAGGTGTCGCGCCGACCGCCCAGGGCCACGCCCAGGCGTGTGATCTCGGCCAGGCCGCGGGTGATCAGGGCAGCTCGGGCATTGAGCCCGAAGCCCATGCCGTCGGCGACACCGGCGGCGATGGCCATGACGTTCTTGACGGCACCACCCACCTCGGCCCCGATCAGGTCATCGTTGGCGTAGAGGCGCAGCCGGTTGTTATGCAGTGCCTGAACCCAGTGGCGGGCGAACTCGATGTCTCTGGCCGCGATGGTGACGGCGGCGGGCAGGCCTTGTGCCACTTCCGCGGCAAAGCTCGGCCCGGTGAGCACGCCGCAGGGCGCGTCGGCGCCGAGTTCTTCTTCAACGATCTGGTGGGGCAGTTTGGCCGTGCCGGCTTCAAGGCCCTTGCAGGCCCACAAAAGTGGCGTTGCCGGTGCGGCCATGCGGAGGGCGCGGGCGGTGCTGCGCAGGCCTGCCAGGGGCGTGACGACGAGGTGCATGTCGGCCTGGGCTGCCTGCTGCAGGTCGGCGCTGAAGTGCAGATTCGCAGGCAGGGGAACCCCCGGCAGGTAGCGGCGATTCTCGCCATCCTGACGCAGGGCGACAATCTCGGAAGACTCCCGGCTCCACAGGACCACGTCGTGGCCGCGGCTGAAGGCCATGGCCAGAGCGGTGCCCCAGGCTCCGGCACCGAAAACGGCGATGCGCATGGTGCTTAAAGCCCCCAGACCTGATTGACGCGAATGAAGCCGCCGGTGCCGTCCCGGTGCTTGACCTTGACCCAGCCATCGGCGGGCTTGTCCGAGAGTTCGAGTACCACGTCCTTGCTCGCCTCAAAGGCGAGGGGGGCTGCGGCATCAGGTTTCTGGCGGATGTCGGCGCGTGCGGCCGTGATGATGACCGTGCGCTTGTCGGATAGCTGACGGCGCTCCAACCATAGCAGGCTGCCGGCCGGTTCGCGGACCTTGACCCAGCGGTCGATGTTCACCACCGTTTCAACGGGTGTGTAGCGCTGGATCACGAAAAGAGGCTTGCCCTGCTTGGAGGGGGCATCGTAGAGGATGGCGGGCTCGGCGAGGGACCGGTAGTCCGAAGCCGCTGCGCCTGCCGCTGCGAAGGCGAGCGGCAGGCCGAGCAGCGCCGCGAAGGAAAGGCGGCGCAGGGTCATTACTGAATCGGCGTGTCGGCAGCCGGCTCCTGGGCAGCCTGCTGGCGGTTCTGCTGGAACAGGGCCTCGAAGTTGACCGGGGCCAGGATCACCGGCTGGAAACCGGCACGGGCCACGGCGTCGGAGACGGCTTCGCGGGCATAGGGGAAGAGGATGTTGGCGCAACCGATCATCATGATCGGCTCCAGGTCTTCCTGGGGCACGTTGCGGATCTGGAAGATGCCGGCCTGGGCCACTTCGACGAGGAAAACAGTCTTCTCTTCACCCATCTTGGCGGTCACGGTGACCGTCAGCTTGACTTCAAAGACGCCGTTGTCGACGGCATTGCCTTCGGTGCGGAGCTGGACGCTGATCTGCGGGGTTTCGCGCTCGAGGTAGATCTGGGGTGCGTTCGGCACCTCAAGGGACAGATCCTTGACGTAGAGCTTTTCGATGGAGAAGACGGGCTGTTCTGCGGTTTCGGACATGATGGTTTTTCCGTGAATAAAAGAGAGGGCGGGTTTCAGGCGGCTTGGCCATTCAGCAAGGGGTCGAGTCTGCCGTCGTGGTCGAGGGCGAAAAGGTCATCGCAGCCCCCCACGTGGAAATCGCCAATGTAGATCTGCGGTACGGTACGCCGGCCCGTACGCTCCATCATCTCGTCCCGGCGGGCCGGGTCGAGATCGACGCGCACCTTGTCGATTTCCGTGACGCCCTTGCGGCGCAGCAGGCCTTCGGCCCGGACGCAGTAGGGGCATACGGCGGTGGTATACATAAGGACTTTGGGTTGCATGGTCATTTCTTCTTGCGGCTGATGGGCATGCCGGCCTGCTCCCAGGCGGCGATGCCGCCTTCGAGATTATGTACTCGGGTGAAGCCGGCCTTCTGCAGCGTTCCACACGCCGAAGCGGAGCGACTGCCGCTCTGGCAATTGAGGATGATGGGCTTGTCCTTGAACTTCTCGAGTTCGCCGAGCCGCTTGTCGAGCTCGCCGAGGGGAATGTGGCGTGCATTGAGCAGGTGGCCGGCGGCGTATTCACCGGTCTCCCGGACATCCACCACCAGGGCATCCTCGCGGTTGATGAGCATGGTTGCCTGGGCGGGGGATACGCCACGACCGCCCTTGAGGGACGTGAATATGAGCAGCGAGCCGCTTACGGCGGCGAGCGCTGCCCAATACCAGTTTTGCTGGATGAATTCCACTGAAAAAACTCCGGGTGTAAAGATGGGGTCAGGCGTCGTCGTTGCAGAAGACTTCCCGCATCATGACGATCAGTTGAAGTGTGCGGGGGTCGCCCACCCGGTAATAGACCCGGTTGGCGTCCTTGCGGGTGAGCAGTACACCCTTGTCGCGCAGGATGGCGAGATGTTGGGAGATGTTGCTTTGCGAGGTGCCTACGGCTTCAACAATATCCTGCACACAGACTTCCTCACTTCCGACCACGCAAAGGATCTTGAGGCGCAGGGGGTGGGAAATCGCCTTGAGGGCCCGAGCCGCAGTCTCGATATGCTCCTGTTTGGCGATGAGATCAACGATGTCTGTTTTCACGAAATCCGCTGGGGCTAAAGCTGACTGACCCAGTAAAATACCACTTTTTCGGGGGGGCGGTGTAGCGGCCCGGTGCGTGGCGGGTCGGGAACCTTTCGGGTTTATACTTCTCTCCCTAATCAGGATAGCTCCATGGCGGGCATGTAGTGGCGCGAGCGGCCTGGCGGCCGGCGTCCAAACGGAGACTTTATGCGCAGCAGATTGCAACAAGCCGGCCTGGTGTTCACCGGGCTTTGTGCCGGGGTTCTGATCAGCCTCAATTTCTCGGCCAACGCGGACAAGGCGGCTGCTCTGGCCCCTCTGCCGGTGGAAGAACTGCGCAACCTCGCCGATGTCTTCAATGCCATCAAGCAAGGCTATGTCGAGCCGGTGGACGACAAGAAGCTGATCACCCACGCCATCAGCGGCATGCTGTCCAACCTTGACCCCCACTCCGCCTATCTGGATGCCGAAGCGTTCAAGGAACTGCAGGTGGGTACTCAGGGAGAGTTTGGTGGTCTGGGTATTGAGGTTGGCTCTGAGGATGGTTTCGTCAAGGTCATCTCCCCCATTGAGGATACCCCCGCCTTTCGTGCCGGCATCAAGTCCGGCGACCTGATCATCAAGCTGGATGACACGCCCGTGAAGGGCATGCCCCTCAACGATGCGGTCAAACGCATGCGTGGCAAGCCGAAGACCTCGATTGTGCTGACCATCTCCCGCAAGGGTGAGGCGAAGCCCATTGTGATCACGCTGGTCCGGGAAGTCATCAAGGTGCAGAGCGTCAAGTCCAAGCTCGTGGAGCCGGGATATGGTTACGTTCGTGTGGTGCAGTTCCAGGAGCAGACGGCGGCATCCTTGGTGCAACATCTCGAAAAGCTGGTCAAGCAGGGTGACTTGAAGGGTTTGGTGCTTGATCTGCGTAACGACCCGGGTGGTTTGCTGCATGGCGCGGTCGGTGTCTCGGCTGCCTTCCTGCCGCCGAAGGCGCTGGTGGTGTCCACCGATGGTCGGGCCGATGACGCGAAGCGCAAGTATCTGGCTGTGCCGGACGACTATCTGCGTGGGGCCCGGGAGGATTTCATCCGCAATGTGCCGGCTTCCATCAAGAGCGTTCCGATGGTGGTACTGGTCAATGGCGGCTCCGCCTCTGCCTCGGAGATCGTTGCCGGTGCCCTTCAGGATCACAAGCGTGCCGTGGTGATGGGCACGCAGAGCTTTGGCAAGGGGTCGGTGCAGACCATCCTTCCCCTCAACAGCAACGCGGCCATCAAGCTCACCACCGCCCGTTACTTCACGCCCAGCGGGCGTTCGATCCAGGCCAAGGGCATCGTCCCGGACATCATTGTTGAGGAAACGCCAGGTGGCGCTTCACGGGAGCGTGTGCGTGAGGCCGATCTGGATCGCCATCTTGGCAATGGCCGGGAGACCGAACCCCCGAAGGTGGAGGCGGCTCCGTTGCCGAAGAAGGAGTCTGCGCCCAAGTCAAAGGACAAGCCGAAGGGCGAGCCGGACGACGAAACCAAGCCGCCGTTCGAGATTGCCGGCAAGGATGATTATCAGCTTGCCCAAGCCGTGAATTTGCTCAAGGGCCTGCAGATCCTCCAGAATAGCGGAAAGTGACTCGGATGCCGGAGGGGTGACGATGCGACGTGAGACTGCTTACAAGCTGGCTGGACGCAAGCACGGAAGTCATCATCATCCGGGCTCCGGTATCGCCAAGACCCGTGAGATCCGTTTCAAATCCTTTCCGGCGGGGCAGGTTCGTCAGGCGCAGCGTTCCTTGGCGGCGCTGAGGGGGGTTCAGGTTGAACCGGGGCATCACGATCTCTCGCTCGTTGTGCATTACAACGTCCTCGACTACACACTTGAGCTACTTGAAGACGCGCTGATCAGTGGGGGGTTTCAGCTTGATCGACCGCTTTTCGTGCGGCTGCACCGTGCCCTGATCTACTACGTTGAAGAAACGCAGGTGCACAATCTGCGTTCCCCGGAACGCCTCATCAAGCAGTCACACGAGGTGTATATCAGCGCTTACGCTGCCCATCCCCACGGGGATCACGACGATACGCCGCCGGACCTGCGGGAGTTCAAGTAGGTACCTGGCTCATCGCATCTTCGGCGCCTGCCGGGCGCCGCATCGCTGTTTTCACTCTCCATGAACGACGATCAGCTTCTGCGTTATTCCCGCCACATTCTCCTGCCCCAGATCGGTATCGAGGGTCAGGAGGCCATCGTCGCGTCCCGGGTGCTGGTGGTGGGGGCCGGCGGACTGGGGTCGCCTGCGGCCATGTATCTGGCGGCAGCCGGGGTCGGGACATTGGTTCTGGCGGATGGCGATACGGTGGATCTCACCAATCTGCAGCGGCAGATCCTGCACAGCCAGGATGGCGTGGGGCGTTTGAAGGTTGAGTCGGGACGCGACAGCCTGATGCGTCTCAACCCCGAGGTGAAGGTTGTTCCGTTGGCGTGCAGGCTTGAGGGCGCTGCGCTGGACGAGGAGGTTGCCCTCGCCGACGTGGTACTGGATTGTTCCGACAACTTTGCGACGCGCCACGCCATCAATCGTGCATGCGTGGCTGCGGGCAAGCCCCTGGTTTCCGGAGCGGCGGTGCGTTTTGATGGTCAGGTCTCGGTCTTTGATCTGCGCAATGACGACAGCCCGTGCTATCACTGCCTGTTTCCCGAGGGCGAGGATGTGGAAGAGGTGCGTTGCGCGGTCATGGGCGTGTTTGCTCCGATCACGGGCATCGTCGGCGCCGTTCAGGCGGCCGAGGCGCTCAAGCTGCTGGCGGGCTGCGGTGAAGCGCTCACCGGGCGCCTGCTTCTGCTGGATGCGTTGGGAATGGACTGGCGGACGATCCGCCTTGGGCGCGATCCGGCCTGTCCGGTGTGCGTCTCACGTCGCTCCTGATCTGCGGCGGCGGGGGGCAAGAGCCCGCCACATCAGTATGAGCCCCAGCTTCTGTTGGCCCCAGAAATCATCGCGGGCCGCCATTGCATCCGGGCTGTCTTCGTGTATGCCGGTCGCCGGGAGTTTCGCGCCCAGGTGAAGGGTGCCGAAAAGCACATCCCAGACCGGTAGCAGGATCGCGAAATTGCAGCCATGGCGATAGGCTTCCCCTTCCGGCAGATCGATGGCGTGGTGCCAGCGATGATAGCGGGGCCCCACGATAAGGTAGTCGCCAAAGCGCCCGAATCCGAGCCGTGTATTTGTGTGCGACAGATTTTCCACGAGTCGAAGGGTGACCAGCAGGCCAATGAAGTGACCTGGCGGTACGCCGATCAGCAAGGACAGGCCCGCGAACCAGATACCCGCGATCAGGTCGTCCAGCAGATGATTGCGGGAGTCGGTCCAGAACGACATCTGCCGTTGGGAATGATGGATTCCATGCAGAGCCCACCACCCTCCCAGGGTGTGGGAGAGGCGGTGGCGCCAGTATTCGGCGAAATCCAGGATCAGCAGATAGATCAGGAAGCTTGCCAGAGGATGGGTGTCAAGCCCCGGCAGCCAGTCTTCAAGTTGCCTTGGAATCACATCGTGGAAACGTAGCCAGCCATCCAGCGCCATGAAGGCGGGCGCCAGCAGGGTGAAAACCGCAAGCGGAATGATGCCCAGGCGGTTGAGGAGGGTGTACATCACGTCCACCCGAACGGCCCGGCGGTTGCGCCAGCGCTCTGCCGGCCAGAAGGCCTCCAGGGGGCGCAGGACCGTATAGGCAATACCGAGTTCGAGAATCCCCATGAGAACGAACTCGATGCCCTCAAAGCCCATTTCCACGTATCCGGCCAGGCCCAGGGCAAATAGGACCGGCTGGACCAGACGGTCGAAGAGCCAGCCTTGGGTGCTGATGAACAGGTCGGTGAGAAAGGCATTCATGGGGTAGGCAGGCGGGCGAAGCAGAATCCACGGGACTTGAGGCCCGCGATCAGGGGGTCGAGCATGGGGGCGAAGGGATCCTTGCGGGACCAGATGCCCAAGTGGGCCATCAGGATGTCCCCATCCCGAACTTGCTTCAGCGCCCTTTCCAGCAGCATCGAATTGGGATGGGTTTGGGAGGGGAGTTCGTCCCCCAGGAAACCGGCGGTCGACCAATGGACATGGTGATAGCCGCACGCCCTGGCGGCTTGGAGGGTGAGCGGAGTTGTCCGTCCGCCGGGTGCCCGCCAGAGCGGGTCAAGGGGGCGTCCGGTGAGGGCCTCAAAGCGTGCATCAGGCGCCTTCAGTTCCGTACAGACCTCTGCAGCATCCAGCCTTACGATCCTGCCGTCCATGAGTCGGTAGGCGACGCGGCCATCGGGACCATCCTGGCGAAAACTGCCGTGGTGCCAGGTGTGGCTGCCAAAGGCGTGGCCCTCGGCCACCCGCGCTCGCCAGTAGTCGCCCCAGGCGGGGTCCAGGGCCTGATCACCTCGCAGGGTGCGTTCCTGGGCGACGAAGAACGTTGCCTTGATCTGATGTTTGCCAAGTATCTCGGCAATGGCTTCGGCATGTCGCATGTTGCCGGTGTCCAGCGTCAGGAAGAGCGTGCCCTTGCAGGTCGCCGGTGCGGCGCCATGGGTAAGACTGGCGGCGCACATGAACATTGCCGCTACGATGGGGCTGATCTTCGTCATTGCCTTGGGGCGTGGTTGATGAAGGACACGCCGTGGGGCGAGCGACCCACCCGGATCGAGTGCGAGAGCTGCTTTTGCTCCAGGTTTACAACCTGCACTTTTCGGGCAAAGCGGGCGGTGGCCCACAATTCCTTGCCATCCGCACGGATTTCCATGTCATCCGGACCGCCGGGAACGTCGTAGCGCTCGACGACGCGCAGATCCTGCATGTCCACGAGGGAGATGCTGCCATTGATGGTGCGGTTGGAAACAAAGACGTGGCGACCGTCTCCCCGGGGCAGGAAGTTGTGGGCGCCACGGGCCGTGACGATGCGCGTGACGGTCTTGCGGGCGCGCCAGTCGATCACTTCCACATAGTCGGCCCCCATGATCCCGACCAACAGGTAGCGGTCGTCCGGTGTCATGTGGATGCCAGCCGGTGTCAGTCCCACCGGGTGCCGCCAGGCGGGCTGGCGGGTCTTCAGATCGATGGCGAGGACTTCATTGCTGTCCTGCAGGGTGATGAAGACGAACTGGCTGGCCTTGTCGAATGCCATGTGGGAGGGTGTCTTCGCCGCGGGTATCCGTGCGGCCAGACTGAAATCGGCTGCCCGGTAAAGATCCACGCGGTCGAGGCGCAGGGAGTTGGTCACGAACCAGGTCTTGTCGGGCGAAAAGCCGATCTGATAGGGGTCTGAGATGTTCTTGATGCGCTTCAGCTCCTTGCCGGTACGGGGGTCAAGAAACACAAGCTCATTGGAGACGGCGCAGGCGATGATGACCGCACTGTCGTCGGGCATCGCCATGAGGTGATGGGGCTCCTTGCACACCGGTGCGCGGCCGGTTTCCTGGTAACTGCGGGTGTCGACGAAGCTGACGCTCTCGTCCACCGAGTTCAGGATGATGGCGGTTTCGGCGTGAAGCCCATGGGAAACAAGGCTGAGGGTAAGGGCAAGGGAGGCGGTCAGGCGGAGAGGCGTCATCAAACAATGGGCGGTTTTCGGTAGCGGGCCTACCTTAACGCCATCCCGCCCGCTTCGATGACGCAAACTTCATGCGTCTGTCAAAGGTTTGCAGATTTGGCCCCGGATGAAGCGGGCCGTGCCCGGGGCGGTCAATCAGGTCGGGCGATGATGCGCAGATCACGGCCCACGAGGCGCACATCGTGGAAGGCGAGCGGGCGCTTGCCCGCCAGGCTGCTCAGTGCGGGCAGGTTGAACAGCCCCCGTGCTGCGTCGCCCACAAGGGCCGGCGCGAGATACAGGACCAGCTCGTCAACGCAGCCTTCCTTGAGTAGCGAGCCATTGAGCTTGAAGCCACTTTCCGCAAGGACCTCGTTGAGACCGCGACGGCCCAGCTCGAACAGCAAGGCCTGGAGATCAACCTTGCCGCCGTCGTTGGGAAGGACCACTACTTCGGCCCCTCGTCGCTCAAGGGCCGCGATGCGTTCGGTGTCGTGGATGGCGGCCGCCACAAGGACTGGCCCCCCATCCAGCAGACGTGCATTGAGGGGGGTTTCCAGGCGGGCATCAACAACCACGCGCAAAGGCTGGCGCTCGGTTGGCACAGCCCTGACGGTGAGTTGCGGGTCATCGTCACGCACGGTGCCGATACCGGTGAGCACCGCGCAGGAGCGCGCGCGCCAGCGGTGGGCATCACGACGGGCGTCGTCGCCGGTGATCCATTGGGAAACGCCATTCTCAAGGGCGGTCTTGCCGTCCAGGGTGGCAGCCGCCTTGAGGCGAAGCCAGGGGCGCCCCCGGGTCATGCGTGAAATGAAACCAATATTGAGCTCCCGTGCCTCGATCTCCTGAACGCCGGAGATGACAACAATGCCTGCGTCCCGGAGGCGGGCGAGGCCGCGCCCCGCTACCAGAGGGTTGGGATCTTCCATTGCAACCACGACCCGCGCCACACCCGCGCTGACGAGTGCTTCGGCACAAGGGGGCGTGCGCCCGAAATGGGAACACGGTTCCAGGGTCACGTAGGCCGTTGCGTTGCGGGCCTGCTCGCCCGCCATGGCAAGGGCATGAACTTCCGCGTGGGGCTCGCCGGCCCGCACGTGCCAGCCTTCGCCAACGATGCGGTCCTCGCGGACGATGACGCAGCCGACGCGAGGGTTGGGGGTCGTGGTGAGGAGCCCGCGTTTCGCCAGTTCGAGGGCGCGGGCCATCCACCGGTAGTCATCGGCGGTGGCAGTCATCGGAAAACCCTCAGGATGTCTTGGGGGGGCGACCACGGGGGCGGGTGCTCACTTCCCGGATCACTTCCGAGAACTCGTCCACATCCTCGAAGGCCCGATAGACCGACGCAAAACGGATATAGGCAACCTTGTCGAGCTTCTTCAGCTCCCGCATCACCAGTTCTCCGATGCGTTCGGAGGGAATCTCGCGCTCGCCGGAGGAGAGCAGCTTGGCCTCGATGCGGTCAACGGCGGCTTCCACGCTTTCGGCGGTGACCGGCCGCTTGCGCAGTGCCAGGCTCAGGCTTCCAAGCAGCTTGTCGCGGCTGTAGTCGGCACGGCTGCCATTCTTCTTGACCACCTGGGGCATCTTGAGGTCGATGCGTTCATAGGTGGTGAAACGCTTGTCGCAGGACAGGCAGCGACGGCGGCGCCGGACAATGTCACCGTCCTCGTTTTCACGGGTGTCGGTGACCTGAGTGTTGTCGGCGCCGCAGAAGGGACAGTGCATGGTCTGGCCTGCCTGCCGGTACGCGTGTTACGCCCCGTAAACCGGGAACTTGCGGCACAGCTCGGCAACCTTGGCCCGCACGTTCTCGGTGGTGGCCTCATCATTGGGCTTGTCGAGCACATCGGCGATAAGGTGCGCAATGCGTTCGGCCTCGATCTCGGTGAAGCCACGGGTGGTCATCGCCGGGGAGCCGATACGGATGCCGGAAGTCACGAAGGGCTTCTGGGGGTCGTTCGGGATCGAGTTTTTGTTGACGGTGATGTGGGCGCGGCCCAGTGCAGCTTCGGCTTCCTTGCCGGTGATGTTTTTGGACTGGAGGTCCACCAGGAACACATGGCTCTCGGTACGGCCGGAAACGATGCGCAGGCCGCGTTCCTCACCCAGCACGCGGGCCATCACACGGGCGTTGGCGATGACCTGTTCCTGGTAGCGCTTGAAGGAGGGCTCGGCGGCTTCCTTGAAGGCCACGGCCTTGGCGGCGATGACGTGCATCAGCGGACCGCCCTGGAGACCCGGGAAGATGGCCGAGTTGAGGGCCTTCTCGTGCTCGGCCTTCATCAGGATGATGCCGCCGCGGGGGCCGCGAAGCGTCTTGTGGGTGGTGGAGGTGACCACGTCGGCGTGGGGCACCGGGTTGGGGTAGTAACCCGCGGCAATGAGGCCGGCGTAGTGGGCCATGTCGACCCAGAAGATGGCGCCGATCTCTTTGGCAATCTTCGCGAAGCGCTCGAAGTCGATGCGCAGGGAGTAAGCGGATGCACCAGCGATGATGATGCGCGGCTTGTGCTCACGGGCCAGCGCTTCCATCTTGTCGTAGTCGATCTCTTCGTTCTTGTCGAGGCCGTAGGCGACGACGTTGAACCACTTGCCGGACATGTTCAGCGGCATGCCGTGGGTCAGGTGACCGCCTTCGGCGAGGCTCATGCCCATGATGGTGTCGCCGGGCTTGGCGAAGGCCATCAGCACGGCCTGGTTGGCCTGGGAGCCGGAGTTCGGCTGCACGTTGGCGGCTTCTGCTCCGAAGAGGGTCTTGAGGCGGTCGATGGCGAGCTGCTCGGCCAGATCGACGAACTCGCAACCACCGTAATACCGCTTGCCCGGATAACCTTCCGCATACTTGTTGGTGAGCTGGGAGCCCTGGGCTTCCATGACGGCTGCACTAACGTAGTTCTCGGACGCGATCAGTTCGATGTGATCTTCCTGACGGCGGTTTTCGGCCTCAATGGCTTGCCAGAGTTCGGGGTCGACCTTGGCGAGGGTATTTTGCTTGGAAAACATGGCGATCCGGGTGGGTTTGAGTCAAAAGAAGAGTTTAACACGGCCCTCCATGCTTGCCGAAAGCCGGTGATCCAAAACAGTGCGGGCCCTGCCCCTATCGAGGGGTGGGCCCGCCGGGATGAGCCGTCTCAGACCCGGAAGTGGCTGACCTTGGATTCCAGGTCGGCGGCCAGCTGTTCCAGTACGGCGGTCTGTCCGTGGGTGTGCCGGGTGATCTGGTTGTTCTGTTCCGCCATCTGGGCAATCCGCTCGACCCCGCGGGCGACGTCCTGGCTGGCTGCGCTTTGTTCCCGCATGGCGTCGGCGATGTCGTTGACTGCACTGGTGGTACGGTTGCTCTCGTTGCGAATGGAGTCGAGCACGGAACCCGAATCGGTGGCGAACTGGACGCCTTCGCGCACTTCGCTCGTGACGCCCTTGATCATGGCGACGACCCGGTCAGCCTCACCCTGTACCTCGGAAACGGTGACCGAGATTTCCCGGGTGGAGCTGGCGGTGCGTTCGGCCAGTTTGCGCACCTCGTCGGCCACCACTGCGAATCCCCGACCACTTTCACCCGCCCGGGCTGCCTCGATGGCGGCGTTGAGGGCGAGCAGGTTTGTCTGGTCGGCGATTTCGTTGATGATCTTGCCGATGTTGGAAATGCGGGCCGAACGTTCGGAAAGCAAATTGACGGCTTCGCCGGCCTTGCCGATCTCCTCCGAGATACGGTCCATGCCGCTGATCATGTTCCGGACCTTGATGCCGCCGTCGTCGGCATGGGCCTTGGCCTGCTGGGTGATGTCGCGGGCCAGTGCCGCACTGTCGGACACGTGACTGATGCTGACCGACAGTTCCTCGATGGCGGAGGCGAGGCCGGCAGCGGCCTCGCTCTGGGAGGATGTGCTGGTGACCACTTCATCCGAGCCCAGCCTCAAGGTGCGTGCCGACTCCTTGACCGTGTTGGCGGTGCGGATCACGTCTCTGATCAGCGTTCCGATCTTGCGGGTGGTGCCGTCGAGGGATCGGGTGATCTGGTCGAGTTCGTTGGCACTGTCGGCCGCAGTTTCGGGGAAGCGGACACTCAGATCGCCGTCTCCGATGTGGTGGGTGGCGTCAAGCAGGCCCTTGATGGGTGACAGGCGATTGCGGGTGATGAAGAACAGCACGATGGCGAGCAGGAGCGCCCCCCCGACGCACAGGGCAATCAGGTTGTTGCGAAGCTGGCGGGCTTCCACGGTGAATTCATCAATGAAGCTGCCTGTTGCGACGATCCAGCCCCAGGCGGGCGCGCTGTCGAACACGACCATCTTCTGTGCCATGTCGGTGCTCTCCGGGCCACTCCAGGCGTAGGTCATTGCCCCTTGTTTGCGCCGAATCTGCTCGGCAACGATGGCACTGAGCGCAGGGTTGCCAATCTCGCCCAGGGTCTTCCCGGCATGACCGGGGTAGTGGATGAGTTCCGTCTTGGCGGTGTCTTCCTGGGGTGCAAAGATGTAGGCATAGCCGGTGGCACCCGACTTGATCTCGCCGAGGGCCTTGAACAGACGATCCATGTCCGCCTGGATATCCACCCGGGCTGCCAATGCGCCGACCACTTTGCCTCCGTCGTCGACAATGGGCTCGAGGGCCGAGATGTAGTACTTTCCAGCGCGTTTCACGACGCCCGTATAGCTCTTACCCGCCAGCAATGCTCTTACTTCGGGGCTGTTTCCCGGAATGGGGGTGCCTTCGGTGCTCTTGCCATCCTTTGTCTTGAGCAAGGTGGCGCCACGCACGAATTCGTCTCCGACGCGGATCAGCAGGGCAGGGTCCGCGTCGATCTGGCGCCTGATGCTGTCGAGCAGGGCCGTATTGCCGTTGATGATGCGATCGCCACCGCGTACCACTTGCACCTGGTAGTTGCCCGAGGCCATGGTGTCGGGGCCGAAACGGAGGGTGCCCGTACTTTCCTTCAGGCGGGCCAGGCTCTTGTTGGCCTGGGATGTTGCGTTGCCATGGCTGAGTTCCAGCATCCGCACGATGCCCCGGATCTGATTGTTGAGCTCCTCTTCCGTCTTGGCGAGTGCCGCACGTTCGGTAAAGTAGGTTGTGAAAGCGATCAGCCCACTGAAGATCAGGATACTGACGATGCTTGCGGCAAGGGCAATCTGGTGGACAAGGGACAGGCGATTCAGTTTGAACATGGAGACTCCGGCAGGGTTTGCCAGCTTGGCAACGTTATGCACGCTGCAAACGGCCGGAGTCGGGATTACTTTAGCGTCTCAGTCGCCATCAAGGCCCGGATCAGGCGTTGGGCAACTCGTCCAGTGCGTTGTTCAGGTGCTGCTGGTCGGCCCAGGCGATCAGCCGCCAGTCCGCGCCCTCCAGGGCGATCCAGTTGAGTGCGGCGTTGGGAATGGTGAAATCCCGCGGTGCCTCAAGGGGCTTGCCGGTGGCGAGACGGTGGGCGATGTCAAGGACGCCGCCATGGGTGACCACCAGCACGGTGCCGCCCCGATGGCGAGTCGCAATGTCATGGAGCGTCTCATGGATGCGCGCGGCAAATTGCTGCAGGCTTTCGCCGCCGCCGGGAAACACGAAGTCGGGATCACGGCTTTCGAAGCGGTGGTAGTCATCGGGAAAACGCGTCCGGGCTTCGTCATACGTGAGCGCCTGGAAGACCCCATAGTGCCGCTCACGCAGGCGGGCATCAAGGATGGCCTGCAAGGTGCATCGAGCGGATATGGCGTCAGCGGTCTGGCGGGCACGGCGCAGATCGGACGCGTAGGCGGCATCGAAGCGCTCACCGGACAGGCTGAGGGCGGTGGCACGTGCCTGGGCGAGGCCGGTGTCGCTGAGGGGGATGTCAATATGGCCCTGGAGGCGCCGTTCGGCGTTCCAGGCTGTTTCTCCGTGGCGAACCAGACAGATGCGGGTGGTCATGATTGACGGCGGGCGGCAGTAGCGGGGTAGAGGATGTGCAAGTATCGCATGGCCCGTCTGCACCGCGAATGACCCCCGTCGCCTGGGGAGAACCGGGTCCGGATCAGGCTCAAGCGCCTGTTGACGCAACGGTAGGCGTAATCCCTGATTGTTGCAGAATCCATCTCGCCGATAATCCCAGCCCAGCAAACACGGGCTTTCGCGGGCCCTTCAGCAGAATTTCACACTAAAGGAGGTGCGGGACGTGCAAGCCCTGCTCAAGTTATCACGCGCTATCGATGCGCTTTCGGAGGGGGTAGGCAAGGCGACGATCTGGCTCGTCCTGGTCGTCACCCTCATCAGTGCTGCCAACGCCTTCGTGCGTTACACCTTCAATTACAGCTCCAACGGTTTGCTCGAGATCCAGTGGTATCTTTTCTCGGCGATCTTCCTGCTATGCGCGGGCTATACGCTGATGCGCAACGAACATGTGCGCATCGATGTGATCTCCGGCCGCTTCTCGCCTCGTACCCATGCCTGGATTGACATCATCGGCACGCTTTTCTTCCTTGCGCCGATGGCTGTGGCTGTTCTGTACCTGTCCTGGCCGATCTTCATCAATGCCTACCTCAACAACGAGTACTCCTCCAATGCGGGTGGCCTGATCGTGTGGCCGGTCCGCGCCCTTGTTCCCATCGGGTTTTCCCTGTTGATCCTTCAGGGGGTATCGGAGCTGATCAAGCGGGTTGCCTTCCTGAAGGGCCTCATTCCCGATCCCAACGCCAAGCCCAAAGCGCCTTCCGCCGAAGAGGAACTGGCAAGGGCCATCAAACAGCAACGTGGGGAGGCCGTGTAAATGGAGTTCATCGCTGCCAACATGGCACCCCTGATGTTCGGGTCGCTGGTGCTGTTCATGCTGTTCGGCTACCCGGTGGCCTTTGCCCTGGCCGCCAACGGTATCGTCTTCGGCCTGATCGGCATTGAGCTGGGCATGCTCACTCCGGCCCTGTTTCAGGCCTTGCCTGACCGCATTTTCGGTGTCATGTCCAATGACACTCTGCTGGCCATCCCCTTCTTCACCTTCATGGGCCTGATTCTCGAACGATCGGGCATGGCGGAGGATCTCCTCGACACCATCGGCCAGCTCTTCGGCCCGGTGCGCGGCGGTCTGGCCTTTGCCGTGATCTTCGTTGGCGCGATCCTGGCGGCGACCACCGGCGTCGTGGCGGCCTCGGTGATCTCCATGGGGCTCATCTCCCTGCCGATCATGATGCGCTACGGCTACGACCAGCGTCTTGCTACGGGTGTCATCGCGGCTTCCGGCACCCTGGCACAGATCATCCCCCCGTCGCTGGTGCTGATCATCATGGCCGACCAGCTGGGTCGTTCCGTGGGTGACATGTACCAGGGTGCGCTGGTCCCCGGCCTGGTGCTGACGGCCTTCTATGTCATTTACGTCGCCCTTGTTGCGGTGTTCAGGCCCGCTGCTGCACCGGCCCTTCCTCCCGAGGCGCGAACCCTGCGCGGCGGCAAGTTGCTGCTGCGGGTACTGACTTCCCTGGTGCCGCCGCTGCTGCTGATCTTCCTGGTGCTGGGCACCATCTTTCTGGGGATCGCGACCCCCACCGAGGGGGGAGCCATGGGGGCCGCCGGCGCCCTGGTCATGGCCGTGATGCGCAAGCGCCTGAGCGTTGCCCTGCTCAAGCAGGCCATGGAGAGCACCGCCAAGCTGACCACCTTCGTGATCTTCATCCTGATCGGCGCCCGGGTCTTTTCCCTGACCTTCTACGGTGTCGAAGGTCACCTGTGGGTCGAGCACCTGCTGGATGACCTGCCCGGTGGTCAGGTGGGCTTCCTGATCGTCGTCAATATCCTGATCTTCCTGCTGGCCTTCTTCCTCGACTTCTTCGAGCTGGCCTTCATCGTGGTGCCCCTGCTGGCGCCGGTCGCCGAGAAGCTCGGGATTGACCTGATCTGGTTCGGCGTGTTGCTGGGGGTCAACATGCAGACCTCCTTCATGCATCCGCCCTTCGGTTTTGCCCTGTTCTACCTGCGTTCGGTTGCGCCGCCGTCCATCAAGACCACCCAGATCTACTGGGGGGCGGTGCCCTTCGTGGTCATCCAGATCATCATGGTCGGCGTGCTGATTGCGTTCCCGCAGCTTGTGACCATGGGCCTGGATGCACAGGTCAAGGTGGATACTGACCAAGTGGAGATCGTGGTGCCCGAAGGTGACGCCCAGGACGACTCACCGGTCCGGTTTGACGATGAGCCGGCTGCTGGCGCCGCTCCGGCCGAAGGGGGAGAGAAGGACGCAATCCCTGCACCGAGTGCCGATGACGATGCCGCCAAGGCCCTTGAGAAAGCCCTGCAGGGCGACAAGAAGTAGTTGCCAACTCAAGTCGGCCTGAAACCCGGGGTGAGAACCCCGGGTTTTTTCGTTCAGGGCTGCGGGAATGCAGGATGAGCAAATACAATGCGCATATTTATCACGCCTGCCTGAATGATGGATAAACAAGACAACGCGCTCCCTGTGGTCTTCAGTGGGGAGGGCAGGGACTACTTCGGGATCTGGGTAGTGAATCTGCTGCTGACCGTCCTGACCCTCGGAATCTACTCAGCCTGGGCCAAGGTTCGGCGCATGCATTTCTTCTACCGGCACACATCACTTGCCGGTGTGGCCTTTGACTATCACGGCGAACCGCTTTCCATCCTCAAGGGGCGGACGCTCGCCTTCCTGATGTTCATGGCTTACCAGATCTCCGCCGAGACACAGCCCATGGTCGCGGCAATCGTCCTGCTGGTCCTGATGGCGGTCATGCCCTGGCTGTTGCACCGCTCCCTGTGTTTCCGGATGCACAACAGCAGTTATCGCGGCCTGCGTTTCGTGTTCCGGGGGAGCGTGAGGCAGGCCTATGTGGTTTTTCTCGGGTTGCCCCTCCTGATTCTGGTCTCGCTTGGCCTGGCCTTTCCTCTGTGGGTGCATGCCCTGAAGGTCTATCAGTACGGCAGCAGCGCTTTCGGGCGTAGTGGGTTCCACTGTGCGCTTTCCCGTGCCGAGATTTATCGTATCTATCTCGTTGCCGGTATGGTGGCCATCGGCGTGACCGTCGCCATCACTCTTCTGCTTGGCCTGGGCGTTGCCGAGACGCTGTCTGTGGAAGAAGGGGCCGAGACCCGGGCGCTGGCGATGGTGGGCGGCGTGGCCCTGTTGGCGGGTTTTGCGATGATGCTGTGTGTGGCGCCCTTCGTGGCGGCGGGGGTGCAGAACGCGGTATGGAACGGTCTGAGTCTCGGGCCGCACCGGTTTCGTAGCGCTGTGTCCGGGCGTCGTCTGGCCTTCATCACCCTCACCAACCTGCTGGGTGTCATTCTCACCCTTGGCTTGTATCGCCCCTTTGCCGAGCTGCGCCTGATGAAGTATCGCTTGCAGAGCATCTCGATGCTCCCCGATGGGGACCTTGACGATTTCGTGGCCCTCATCGAGGCTGATGTTGCCGCCATTGGAGAAGAGAGCGCCGAAATGTTTGATGTGGACGTGGGCCTCTAGGCCGTGGATCTGTCCGATCCCCCAGTGACGGCGCTGTATTTCGACGGACGCTCGTCGCGCGCGCGCCCGGTCATGCTGTCGGTCACTGATGGCAAGTTGGTGACGTGTGGTGAGGATGTCGAGCGGCGGGACGCGTTGGCGGTGCTGCGCCTCTCGGAGCCGCTGGGCCACGCCCCCCGGCTGGTCACCTTTCCCGATGGTGCCCATTGTGAGGTATCCGATGATGCCGCATTCCGGCGCATGCTGGCGCGTAGCGGTCAACGGGACGCCCCGGTGGTGCGCTGGCAGTTCTCGCGGACGGCGGTGGCGGTGTCCCTTGCCGTGCTGGTTGCCTGTCTCGTGCTGGCCCATGAATGGCTACTGCCCCGGTTGGCCCGTCAGGTGGCAGAGAGGGTGCCGGCAGAGCTGGCAACGCGGGTGAGCGATGAGACCCTTGCCATGCTGGACGCCAATGTCTTCGGGCCAAGCCAGTTGCCGGTGGCACGTCAGCAGGCCCTGTCCGCGCGCCTGGCCACCCTGAAGCAGGCCGACATGCCGACGGTGCGCCCGCAGTTGCTGTTTCGCCAGGGTCGGCCCATGGGGGCCAATGCCCTGGCCCTGCCTTCCGGCTTGATCGTCGTGACGGACGAGCTGGTGGCACTGGCCCGCAACGACGAGGAGATCCTTGGTGTGCTGGCCCACGAGATGGGCCATGTCAGCCAGCGCCATGGCTTGCGTCTGGCCATCGAAAGCTCCGCCGTCGGCCTATTTGCCGCCTGGTACATCGGTGATGTCAGCGCCCTGTTGGCCGGGGTGCCGGCGGCTCTGTCCCAGGCGCGCTACTCCCGCGGCTTCGAGCGCGAGGCCGACGACTTTGCCGCACGTCTATTGGTGCTCAATGGGATCCCCGTCGGGCGTCTTGCGGACATCCTCGAACGGATGGACGGGCCGCCGGAGCCGCTGGAGGGCGGGAGCAGGACGGGTAGCGAGCACTCTCGGTCGCCCTTTGCCTATTTCGCGACCCATCCCCTGACCGCCGAGCGCATCCATCGCCTGCGGGCGGCGCCTTGATGGCGCGGGTCAGGGAGCCTGACAGAGCCGGTTGCGGCCGCTCGCCTTGGCTTCGTAGAGCGCCTTGTCACTGCGGGTGACGAGGTCCGCTGCCGACTCCCCGGGGAGCCGGCTGGCCAGACCGATTGATGCGGTGATGTGTGCGAGGCGTTCGCCCGTGCGGCTGTCCTTGAGCACCAGCCGCTCAATGGAAAGCCTGAGTGTCTCGGCAAGCTCCGCCGCCTGTTTGAGGGTGCCGCCACAGAAGATCAGCGCGAATTCCTCCCCGCCGTAGCGGTAGACGGACACACCGACCCGCGCCACGTTGTTCAGTTGGGCGCCGACCAGACTCAGCACCCGGTCACCCACAGGATGCCCGAAGCGGTCATTGAACTGCTTGAAATGGTCGATATCCAGCATGGCGAGGTGGATGACCGGAGCCCTGTCTCCGTGCCCCATGAACTGGCCCAGTTCTGTGTCGAAAGCCCTGCGGTTGTAAACCCCGGTCAGTTCGTCGTGCATGGCGTTCTGACGCAGGGCTTCCATTTCGTTGCGCAAACGCAGGATCTCGGCATTCGCGGCGCTCAGGCGCTGCTCGAACCGCGCTGTGCTTTCGTGCATGGCCGTAGAGCCCTGCAGGAGCTTCTCCACGGTTCCGAACACGTCGTCGATGGAGGCGCTGACCGAAGCCGGGCTACGCAGATCGCGACTGCATTCGTCGAGCAGGGAGTTGAAGGACTGGGTGCCGGCGATGGTGGCGTGAAGATCCTTGCCGATTCCCTGGACCATCTGTTCAAGATCGTCCTTCATCCGCCCCAGGGCAAGCTCCTGGCTACCCGTCGGCGATATGTGCGTCTTGAAGAGATCTTCAGCCTTGCTGACCGGGATCGTGCCGTAGGCGGCGACGATATCGTCGATCCGCTGGTTCAGGGTTGGATCCTCGTTGGCGACGTAGGTGTACCAGAGGGCATAGTTGAGGGGCGTGACGGGAATTCCGTGCTTCACCATGATGGGGACGGCCTTGCGCAAACGCTCGGCTGCCTGCTCGACTGAACCGCTGATCACAATTCTTCTCCCTGAATTGCCACGGTGCGGGTGATGTCCGTGGTAGGTTTGTTAGATTGTCGTGTCGGCCGGTGCGACATGCCGAAGTGGTGTTATCGGCATATGCCGATGAAAGTTCGTCATAACTTGTTAAAAAGTTGTGTCGGCGACACAAAGAACAACGGCGCCCAAGGGGCGCCGTTGTTCCAACTGCGAGGGATCGCCTCGCCAGCGTGATTCAGGTTTCGTGCATCACCGTGCCTTCCACCAGGGTGAAGCGAACCCGCCCGGGCAATTCCAGGCCCAGGAAGGGCGTGTTCTTGCCCTGGCTGCGGAGCATGTTGCGGGTGATCAGCTGGTGGCAGTCGGGATCGAAGATGCAGATGTCTGCCCGCGCCCCGACCGACAGATGGCCGCCTTTGGCGATGCCGGCGATCCTTGCGGCTTCGGAGGTTATCCGGGCCAGGGCTTCCATCAGGGGTAGCTTGTGTTCCGCAGCCCACTTGAGTGTCAGGGGGAGGAGCAGCTCGAGACCGGTGGTGCCGGGCTCGGACTCGCTGAAGGGAGCCTGTTTCGCATCGTCATCCACCGGGGTGTGATCCGAGCAGATGGCGTTGATGCGACCATCGGCCAAGGCCTGGGACAGGGCGATGCGGTCGCGCTGGCTGCGCAGGGGCGGGACGACGTGGCAGTGGGGGTTGAAGTAGCCGATGTCCATGTCGCAAAGGTGCAGGTGGTGGGCGGCCACGTCGCAGCTCACGTCCACGCCGTCCTTGCGGGCCTGTTCGATCAGGTCAAGGCTTTCGGCGCAGGACAGGCGGGTGATGTGCAGGCGAGCGCCCGTCTGGCGGGCCAGGCGCAGATAGGTGTACAGGGCGACGATCTCGGCACTGGCAGGAATGCCGGGCAGGCCGAGGCGCGATGCAACTTCGCCATCATGGGCGACGCCGCCACGGGCCAGGTAGGGGTCGAGGGGTTGCAGCCACACGCGAAAACCGAAAGTGGCGGCATATTGCATGGCCCGGGACAGCACCCGGGTGTCGAGAATGGGGGTGTTGGCCTGACTGAAGGCCACGCAGCCGGCTTCCACCAGCTCGGCCATCTCCGATAGCTGCTCGCCCTTCAGGCCGATGGTGAGGGCCCCCACCGGATAGACGTGGGCGCGGTTGAGCTTTTTGGCCCGGTAGCACAGCATCTCGACCAGACCGGGCTCATCCAGTACCGGATCGGTGTCAGGGGGAATGGCCAGGCTGGTGACGCCACCCGCCATGGCCGCGTCCATTTCGGATTCAAGGGTGGCCTTGTATTCAAAACCGGGTTCGCGGAGGCGCGCGGCCAGATCGATCAGCCCGGGGGCGACGACAAGGCCGCTGGCATCGATGGAGCGGGCTGCGGTGAAGCCGGCGGGGGCAGACCCCACGCCGACGATCTTGCCGTCGGCGATGAAGAGATCCCGGGGGGCGTCGATCTTGTTGGCCGGGTCGATCAGGCGGCCGTTGTGGATATGAATATTCATCGTACTGATCCGTTCAATGGCTGCCGAGCATGCTCATCACCGCCATGCGCACGGCGATGCCGAAGGTGACCTGGGGCAGGATCACGGCCTGACTGCCATCGGCCACGGCCGAGTCGATCTCGACCCCCCGGTTCATGGGGCCGGGGTGCATCACGATGGCGTCGGGCTTCGCCAGGGCCAGCTTGTCGGCGGTGAGGCCCCAGACCTTGAAAAACTCCTGGGGGCTGGGGAGCAGGGCACCGTTCATGCGTTCGTTCTGGAGGCGCAGCATCATCACCACGTCAACGCCCTTGAGGCCTTCTTCCATGGTGGCGCAATAGCGCACGCCCATCTTCTCCACGTCGGTGGGCAGCAGGGTGCGGGGGCCGATGACGCGTACCTCGGGCACACCCAGGGTGGTCAGTGCGGCGATCTGGGAGCGCGCCACACGGGAGTGGAGCACGTCGCCGACGATGGCGACGGTGAGGTTGTGGAATTCCTTCTTGTAGTGCCGGATGGTGTACATGTCCAGCAGCCCCTGCGTGGGGTGGGCGTGGCGCCCGTCGCCGGCATTCACCACGTGGATATGGTCGCGACCGGTGTTCTGCAGATGCTGGGCGATCAGATGCGGGGCGCCGCTGGACTCGTGGCGCACCACGAACATGTCGGCATGCATGGCACACAGGTTGTCCACGGTGTCGAGCAGGGTCTCGCCCTTCTTCGTGGATGAGGTGGCGACGTTGAGGTTGATCACGTCGGCTGACAGGCGCTTGGCGGCAATCTCGAAGGTGGTGCGGGTGCGGGTGCTGTTCTCGAAGAACAGGTTGAAGACGCTTTTGCCGCGGAGCAGGGGGAGTTTCTTGACTTCCCGCTCGGCCACTTCGGTGAAGGGGGCGGCAGTGTCGAGGATCTGGGTGATGATGCCACGGGGCAGGCCGTCGAGGGTCAAGAGGTGCTGCAGTTCACCGTGCTTGTTGAGTTGGGGATTACGCATGGATCAGCCTCATGGAGAGGGCGCCGGAGTCGTCGCGCTCAAGTTGGAGGTTTTGCCCCGCCGGCAGTGGCGTGGGCAGGGTCAGGGCGCAGAAGCTCGCGGCAATGGGGAGCTCACGGCCGCCACGGTCTATCAGTACGGCCAGATCCACCCGGGTGGGGCGGCCGTAGTCGAACAGCTCGTTGAGGGCGGCGCGGGTGGTGCGGCCGGTATACAACACGTCATCGACGATGACGATGTGGGCGGCTTCCACGTCAAAGGGGATCTTCGAGCCGCGGGGTTGGGGGTGCAGACCCTTGGCGGAGTAGTCGTCCCTGTAGAAGCTCACGTCGATGCTCCCCAGCGGTTGGGACAAACCAAGGAGCGCATGGAGACGTTCCGCCAGCCATACACCACCGGTGTGAATCCCCACCAGGCAGGTGTCGGGAGTGACCCGGGGGCGCATCGTCTCGGCAAGGGTGGCAATGAGCTGTTCGGCTTCAGGAAGGTGCATGGCGGGCGCTTTCGAAATACTGGAGCAGGATGATCTGGGCAGCTGCGGAGTCCAGCCGGGGCTTTTGCTTGCGCCAGCTCTGGTGACCGGCGTCTCTGAGGCGCTCTTCCGCTTCCACCGATGACAGCCGCTCGTCCACCAATGTGACGGGAAGTCCGTAGCGGCCGTGGAGCTGGTTGGCAAAGCGGCGACAGCGGGCGGTCATGGCGTGTTCGCTGCCATCCAGGTGTGTGGGCAGTCCGACCACCAGGGCGGCAGGCTTCCATTCGGCGAGGAGCTGCTCGATGGCCGCGAAGCGCACGGCATTGGCTTCGTCGGCGATCACCGCAAGGGGGTGAGCGTGGCCTGTTTCCGTTTCGCCCACTGCCACGCCGATGCGGGCCAGGCCGAAGTCGAAGCCGAGGACGGTTCCCACTCAGGCGTGTCCGGCGACGTCCGAGAGCTTGGCGAAATCCACGCCGAGGAGCTGCATGGCGGCCACCAGCCGCTCTTCGGAGGGCAGGTCGAAGACGATGGACAGATCGGCAGGTACGGTGAGCCAGGCATTCTGGGCGAGTTCGTGTTCGAGCTGGCCGGCGGACCAACCGGCGTAGCCGAGTGCCACCAGGACTTCGCCGGGCTCGCCGTCGGAAGCCAGGGACTGCAGCACGTCGCGGGAGCTGGTCAGACCGATGCGGTCGTTGACGGTCAGGGTGGAGTGCCACTTGCCTGCCGGGCGGTGCAGCACAAAGCCACGGTCGGACTGGACCGGGCCGCCGAAATAGACGGGCAGGTCGGCAAACTCGTGATGCTCAAGGGGGATGTCCACACGCTCGAACAGGGTGGCCAGACGCATGTCGGTGGGGCGATTGACGATGACCCCCATGGCGCCGTTTTCGTTATGTTCGGCGATGTAGGTGAGGGTGCGCGAAAAATTCGGATCGGCCATGGCGGGCATGGCGATCAGAAAATGATCGGTGAGGTTGATGGTCGTCGTAGTCACGGGCGCTATTTTAAGCCGAGGTGCCCGATTGTAGCGGCAACTTTTGGGGCATGCTTGCGTCCATCGATTCCCGCTCATCTGTTCCGACGTCCATGTCCTCCGCCCTTGTCTGGTTTCGTCGCGACCTGCGCGACTTCGATCACGCAGCCTTGTACCACGCGCTTAAAAATTACCAACAGGTATTCTGCGCCTTTGTTTTTGATGCGGATATCCTGGATGCGCTTCCAAGGCGTGGCGATCGGCGGGTGGAGTTCATCCATGGTTGTGTCGCCGAGCTGGATTCGGCCCTTCGTGCGAGGGGCGGAGGACTGATCGTGCGGCATGCTCGCGCCAGGGAGGCCATTCCCACCCTGGCGCAGGGCCTCGGTGTCGATGCCGTGCTTGCGAACCGGGACTATGAGCCCGCAGCCCAGGCCCGCGACAGCGATGTCGCCGAGCGTCTGCGCCTCCTCGGAATCGGCTTTGCCGACTTCAAGGATCAGGTGATCTTCGAGAAAGCCGAGATCCTCACCCAGGGAGGGGGGCCGTTCTCCGTGTTTACGCCCTACAAGCGTGCCTGGCTGAAGACCCTCACCGACTTTCATCTCAAGTCCTATCCGGTGGACAAGTACGCAAGCCGTCTGGCGCCGCCGCCCGAGGGCGAGCGGGTGCCGGATCTGGCCACGCTGGGGTTTGATGTCACCAATCTGGCTGAGCTGGGCATCACGCCGGGCATGATGGCCGGGCGTCGGCTCTTCGAGGATTTCCTCAAGCGCATCGGGCGCTACAAGGCCAGACGTGACTTCCCCGCGGTGAAGGGGGTGTCCTACCTGTCGGTGCACCTGCGTTTCGGTACCGTGTCGATCCGGGAACTGGCCCGGGCTGCCCGGGATGCCGGCGGCGAGGGGGCGGACACCTGGTTGTCGGAACTGGTGTGGCGGGACTTCTACTTTCAGATCCTGTGGCATCACCCGCGGGTGGTGGGGGCGAGCTTCCGCCCCGAGTACGACCGGGTGGCCTGGGATCGGGATCCGGCCCTGTTTGCCGCGTGGTGCGAGGGACGCACGGGCTATCCCATCGTTGATGCGGCCATGCGCCAGATCAACCACAGTGGCTACATGCACAACCGCTTGCGCATGATCGTGGCGTCCTTCCTGACCAAGGATCTGGGTATCGACTGGCGTGAGGGCGAGGCCTATTTCGCCGAGCATTTGAACGACTTTGACCTGGCGGCCAACAATGGCGGCTGGCAGTGGGCCGCATCCACCGGCTGCGACGCCCAGCCATACTTCCGCATCTTCAATCCGGTGACCCAGTCGGAGCGCTTCGATCCGGACGGCACCTTCATCCGGCGTTATCTGCCGGAGCTGGCAAAGGTGCCCGACAAGTACATTCACGCCCCGTGGACCCTGCCACCCATCGACCAGAAGCTCGCCGGCTGCGTCATCGGTACCGACTATCCGGCGCCGGTGGTAGACCATGCCAAGGCCCGGGAGCGGACCCTGGCCCGGTTTGCGGTGGTCAAGGGTGCGGCGGCGGAGTCGGCCGGGGAGGCCTGATTCAGCCGCGCTGTGCGGTGGCGATCAGCACGCTGCCGGCCACGGCATAGCCGTCGCCGTCCCGGTGGGGCGCGAGTTCCGTGGCCACCTCCTCGCGCAGCCGGGCCTGGGTGGCCTCGGGGAGGCGCGACAGGGCCTCCGCTGCACCGCCGGCCAGATCCAGGAAAGCCTGCCAGTAGTCCACGGCACAGGCAAAACGACAGGTGAAAGCATGGGGCTCCAGGTGTATCCGGCTGAAGCCCGCCGCCTGCAGTAAAGCGCCCAGTGCCTCTGCGGTACCCAGGCGGAACACCGACGGGCGGGGCACCTTGGGGGCCGGCAGGAGTCGAGCGATGCAGTCCTGGGCGCGAGCGATCAGGGGCACTTCCTCCCGAGGGCTCCATACCGACAGGGCGATGCGTCCGCCCGGCCGGATCACCCGGTGCAGCTCGGCCAGGGCCTTGCCCGGGTCGGGAAAGATGAACAGGCCCAGCCCGAGCAGCGCGGCATCGAAACTCCCATCGGCAAAGGCCAGGTGTTCGGCGTCGCAGGCGGCGGCGAGGAGGTCGGGCAAGCCTTCCTGCTCGGCGCGGCGCTGCCCCTCGGCGAGCATGCTCTCGGCAATGTCACTGGCCAGCACCCAGCCATCGGGCAGCACCCGGCGCGCGGCGTCACGGGCGAGCAGGCCGGGACCGGCGGCCAGGTCAAGGATGTGTTCGCCGGGTGCCGGTGCCGCCGCGTCGAGGAGGGCGGTCTGCAGGCTGGCCCGGAGCGGCGCGCCATCGGCATAACGGGCCGCGATGCGGTTGAAACCCGTGCGTTCCAGGGCCTTGAAGCGGCGGGCATCGAAGCCCGCGGAGGTGTTGTCTGTCATCACGGAAGGAGTCCGGCAAACTGGAGGATGGGGTCCAGGTAGTCATCCCAGCGGGTGAAGCTGTGGTCGCCACCTTCCAGCACGCTCTGCCGACACCCGGCATAGCGGACCACGGCATGGCGGTAGTCAAGCACCTCGTCACCGGTTTCGACCAGCAGCCAGTAGCGTTCGGGCCGGGTGATGGCCGCGGCCTCGATGGCCTGCAGTTCGGCGATGTGGGTCGGGGTGAAATCGAAGGCCTCGCCGGTATACATGTGGGTCTGGGTGCCCAGGTAGGCCGACAGGGACAGGGGGGCGATGACGGCCGGATTGACCAGTACGGCCCGAAGCCCGTGTTTTTCAGCCAGGTGGGTGGCGTAGTAGCCGCCCAGGGAGCTGCCGACCACGGTGGGCGGGGTGGTGCAGCGGGCAATCTGCGCTTCGGCGAGGGCCACGGCGTCGCGGGCGGAGACGGGGAGTTGCTCACACCAGAAGGCATCGGCGAGGCCGTGGGCTGCCATGCGTGCGCGCAGGCTGCGGGCCTTCCAGGACTCGGGGCCGGAGCGGAAGCCGTGAAGGTAGATGATCATTTGGTCTCGAAGCGGTCTTCCGGCCGCAGGCGGCCGGGCAGGGTGGTGCTCAGCCAGCGGCGCGCATCCGCGTCGTCGGCCAGGTGGGCCTGCCAGAAGGCGCTGCTGGCGGCCAGCAGATTGTCGCGGAAAACCGCGGGTTCGCGGCGGATGTGGAATACCGTGCCTTCAGCCTGGCTGGCCTGTCCGGCAAAGTCCAGGTGGGTGCCGTCGGCAAACACCAGCAAATATTTGTCGCCCGCAGGCATGTGGCGGTAGGGCAGTTCGCGATTCGCTGCGGTGATGTCGGACAGGCCCATCCCGTCGTCGCGGCTGCCGGTGATGCTCAGGAAGGGGAGTCGGACCTGCCCGAAGCGATGGGTCAGCCCGGGGCCCTTGTCGGCATGGCGGGCGGACGGGCTCAAGGCCAGGGCTGCCGCCACGCGGGGGTCAGCAGGCCCGGGTTTCTGTTCGGGGCGGCGTTCACCCGCCAGGAGCTGCACCGTGACGGCACCGAAGGAATGCCCGCACAGACCGATTTTCTGCACCCCGTTGATGACGTCGGGGAAGCATCCGTCCCGGCCGATACGGCTGAGGACAAAGCGCAAATCGTCGGCCCGGCGGGTGAGTTCTTCAGGATTCATCGCCACGCGGAAGGCTTTGCGCAGGGCGAGGGGGGAGTTGTTGTGGAGCAGGCTGGTGTCACTGCCCGGGTGCTGCACGGCGATCGCCGCGAAGCCGAGCCCGGCCCAGTGGGATAGCCAGTCGGTCCCGCCTTCGCGGGAGCCCCCCAGCCCATGGGAGAAGAGGATCAGGCCGGCCGAGGCAGGGCGATCGGGCAGGTAGAGCTTGAGGGGCAGGCTGCGCGCCCGCCGGCTGTCATGGATGTCGGTGAGGTGGGTAAGGTGAGGGGCAGGGGCCGACGGCCCGGAGGGTGTCCGGGCCGGGTCAGTGCCAGCACTCAGTGTGCAGTCCATTCCACCAGGCCGAAGTGCCAGGTGGCGAGCACCACGATGCCGAAGGCGATGCGGTACCAGGCGAAGGGCACGAAGTCGTGGTTGGAGATGTAGCGCAGCAGCCAGCGCACACACAGGAAGGCTGAAATGAAGGCGGAGATGAAGCCCACCACCCACATGCCCAGGTCGTCCATGCTCAGCAGGGCACGCTCCTTGTAGAGCTGATAGATGGTGGCCATGCCCAGGGTGGGGATGGCCAGGAAAAAGGAAAACTCGGTTGCCGCGTGGCGCGAGAAGCCGAACAACATGCCGCCGATGATGGTCGAGCCCGAGCGCGAGGTGCCGGGGATCAGGGCCACGGCCTGGGCGAAACCCATCTTGAGGGCGTCCAGCGGGGTCATTTCGTCCACGCTGTGGATGCGGATGCTGTGCTGCCGGCGCTCGGCCCAGAGGATCACGAAGGCACCCAGAATGAAGGCAGTGGCCACCGGGATGGGGGCAAACAGGGAGGCCTTGATGGCCTTGCCGAAGATCAGGCCGAGAACGGCCAGGGGCAGGAAGGCGATGAAGAGGTTGAGCACCAGGCGGTTGGCCTCGGGCTGCCGGCCCAGGCCGGAGAAAGTGCGGATCACCCGTTCCCGGTATTCCCATACCACGGCGAGGATCGCGCCGGACTGGATGACGATCTCGAACAGTTTGCCCCGGTCATCGTTGAAATTGAGCAGATCGCCCGCCAGGATGAGGTGCCCGGTGCTGGAGATCGGCAGGAATTCGGTCAGGCCTTCGACCACGCCGAGGATCAGCGCCTTCAGGAGCAGGATGATGTCCATAAGCTATTGGATGTGCAGTGCGGAAAGAGCATCCATTATAGCGGTTGTGTATCGTATGCCTTTGCGCTCCTATGACACACTCTGCCACCGAAATCCGCTCAAGCCGGCCCGTAGCGGGTCGATAAGATTCGGACCGCAACGATTGATGTCACTCATCAGCCCTGCCACCCCATGGCACCCCGTCAATGCTGAAGAAAATTCCTGTGGCCCGGCTGAGACCGGGCATGTTCATCCACGAACTCTGCGGCGACTGGATGTCCCATCCCTTCTGGCGTGCTCAGTTCGTCCTCAAGGGTGAGGGCGATCTGCGCCGCATTGTTGAGGCGGGTATCCCGCACGTCTATATCGATACCACGCGAGGACTCGATGACGTGGAGGCCGTCGCTGCGGAGCAGGTTAAGGCCGCTGTCGAGCAGGAGATCCTCGAAGCCTTGTCGGCGCCCCAGGAGCCGATAGTCCGCGTTTCGGTGCGTGAAGAACTGGCCCGTGCCAAACGCGTTCATGAGCAGGCCCACAAGGTGATCCGCAGCATGATGTGCGATGTGCGCCTGGGCAAGGCAGTGTCCCTCGACGATGCAGAGCCGGTGGTGGAGGCCATCACCGGTTCCGTGCTTCGCAACGGCGGTGCGCTGATGGGGCTGATCGGCATCAAGAACAAGGATGACTACACTTTTCTGCACTCTGTCAGCGTGTGTACGCTGATGATTGCTTTTGGCCGCTCCCTGGGTCTGGACGGCGAAGAGCTGCGGCAAGGGGGCATCGGCGGTTTGCTCCACGACATCGGCAAGATGAAGGTGCCCGATGAAGTGCTCAACAAGCCCGGCCGCCTCACCGACGCGGAGTTCGATCTGATCAAGCAGCATCCTGGCGATGGCCACGCGGTGCTGCTGGAAACCCCCGGCATCGGCGCCATTCCGCTGGACATTACCCGCCATCACCATGAGCGGCTTGATGGCAAGGGTTATCCTGATGGTCTGGCGGGGGATTCCATTTCCAGCATGGCGCGCATGGCCGCCATCGTGGATGTCTACGACGCGATTACCGCCGATCGCTGCTACCACAAGGGCATGCCTGCGGCGGAGGCGCTGCGCAAGATGTGGGAGTGGAGCAAGGACCACTTCGACCAGAAATTGCTCCAGGCCTTCATGCGTTGCGTGGGGATCTATCCGGTGGGGAGCCTGGTTCGGCTGGAGTCGGGCCGGTTGGGGGTGGTGATCGAGCAGAACGAAGGAAGCCTGCTGACCCCCAAGTTGCGGGTGTTCTTCAGCACCCGATCAAACGGCTACATCAAGCCGGAACTGCTCGACCTGGGGCGCAAGCTTGGCAACGGCGGTGGCGACCGAATCGTCTCTGCCGAGGCGCCGGACAAGTGGGGGCTTGATCCCCAGCGCTTCCTGCTGGCCGATTGAAGCCCCTCAGCCGCGACATCAGCCACGACAGTTGGCGGCCCGCTTCAGATACCGTGGCGTAGTCGGGCGTCAAGCGTATCGATGACGGCGCTCCAGTCGGCGTCCTCGTCCAGTTCCGATTTCAGGAAGCCCGCCTGGGCTGCTGTCCAGAAGGGCGCATCGGCCAGCTTGAGCTCATGGGCCAGGGGGGCGTGGGCCTCGATGAATGCTTCGATGTCGCTTGTCTCGCTGGGCAGGCCGAGCTGGGCAAACAGGTGGGTGATGCTGTGGGTGTGGGATTCCATGGCGTGCTCCTGGGGTGGGGGTTCCTGTTGGGCTCCCGCTGGCGCAATTGGTTGCAGTCCTCCGACATGAAATTGAGGTGGTGGCCGACACTCGACATCCTGTATATTAGAAAGATCTAATTTAAGGATGGCTCCCATGTTGCGCTCTGTCTTTCTATCTGCTGTTCTCCTGTCCGGTGTCGCCCAGGCCCAGGACATTGACGCCCTGAAGCTTGATACCCGCAAGAATGCACTGCCGGTACTGCCCAAGGTGGTGGCCATGATGCAGGACACCGTCGCCACCCGGGGTGTGGTGGAGGCCATCCCGGTTTGCAAGGACCAGGCCCCCCAGTTACTCAAGGAGCAGTCCGAGAAGACCGGTTGGAAGATGTCGCGGGTCAGTCTCAGGACACGCAATCCCGAGCGGGGTACGCCGGATGTCTGGGAAGCGCGTCAGCTTGCCGACTTCAACATCCGCGCTGCCGCGGGCGAGAAGGTTGAGAGTCTTGAGTCCGGCGAGATCGTCACCGAGAACGGCAAGCCGGTCTTTCGCTACATTCGCGCCATTCCCGTGGGCGATGTCTGCCTGAAATGTCACGGTGCGGCCGACAAGATCGAAGCCGGGCTCAAGAGCGAGCTTGCCCGCAACTATCCCCATGATCGGGCCTTCGGCTACGAGAAGGGGCAGATCCGCGGCGCCCTGACGGTCCGGCGCCCGCTCTGATCGGCCCGGTGTGTCAGAAGGTCCAGCCGTAACCCACGTAGGCCAGCGGCTGGATGCGCGTCTCGACGATCGGACTGTCGGCCTGCGCATTGCCCAGGCGGGTGACCATCAGGCCGAACAGCACCGAGCCGCGCTCGCCTGCTGGCCACGCGCCATTGACTCCGGCCTGAAGCTGGGTGCCTGCCCCCGCGGTGTAGGCGGGACGTCCGGGGGCGGCTTCCGAGGCGGCCACGCCGTAGTAGTAGTTGTTCATCCGGCGGTCATTCCACGTAATGCCGACCAGGCCATTGAGGCGCAGCCCCGGACCGCGGATCAGTGCCCTTACGAACTGGAGTTGAGCGCTCTGCCCCTTGCTGCCCGACCCCGCATCGAAGCCCCACTGGGCATTGAGGGTGCCATGGTCGGTCTGCCAGCGCAGGGCCGGGCCCACGTCCACCCCGAAGTCCCGGTCCTGCATCCCCTTGGTGCGCCGGCCATCATCGGCTTCCCAACCGAAACGCGCATCGGCGGCGAGCCCGATGCGCAGGCGGCGGTCATCCGAATCCACCAGCCATACGCCGGCCCGCAGGGCGTTGATATAGAAGCGGTCGGCATAGCTGGCCTGGATCACGGGCAGGACCATGCTGCGCAGTTCGTCGGAGCCGGAAGTGGCGGGGAGTACGCCGATTCCCAGCCCGTAGAGATTCCCGGTGCGGGGGATGGCGGTCTCCGTCTGACGGTCGATCCGGTCAGCGGCGATGGCAGGCAGGGTGGGCAGGGCGGCGGCAAGAATCAGGGCAATGCGGGTCGGGGTGGGGCGCATGGATGGCTCCGGTTGGCAGGGGATGCCGTCTGAGCCTGCCACTCACCGATTTGTTCCCCGGATGAGGGCAGCGTCAAATCTATCGGCATCCCGGTGGAAGGGTTTTTCCAGTGTTGTGGAATAATCTTCCGGTCCGCCGCACGGCCGATGCGAGCTTTTTTCGATCTCAATCACACAGGGAGTCTGTTCATGAAGATCAAGCAAGTGCTTTTCGCCACTCTGGTTCTGGGCGTTGCCACGGGGGCCAGTGCCCAGATGAAACCGGAGGACCAGATCAAGTTCCGCAAGGCCGGCTATGCCTTCATGTCCTGGAACATGGGCAAGATCAAGGCGCAGACCATCGACAATCCTTCCAGCTTCAACAAGGATCAGGTGCTGGCCGCCGCCACGGTGATCGCTGCCACTGCCAATTCGGGTATGGGCGCCCTGTACGGTGCGGGGACCGACAAGGATGCGGGAAACCAGAAGACCCGTGTGAAGCCCGAGTTCTTCCAGCAGCAGGATGAAGTCCGGAAGCTGGCCGTGGCCTTCGTCAAGGAAGCCAATGAGCTGCAGAAGGTGGCGGCCACGGGGGACGCGGGGGCCATCAAGGTGCAGTTCGGCAAGACCGGCGAGTCCTGCAAGGCCTGTCACGACAAGTTCCGCAAGGACGAATAAGCCTAAGCCCGGTCGAGTTGCAGCAGGCCCGTGCGGGTTGCGACTTACCAGGCCGGGGCTGCGGCCGGCGCGGGCGGGGGCGGCGCTTGCCAAGCGCCACTTGCCCCATAGGCCGCAGCCACCCCCACCGTCAGCGCGAAGATCAGTGCCACGGCGCCACCGCCATGGGCGGGCGAGGCTGCGTCCGGGTGGGCGACATGCCTGCGGCCGGTGATCATCGGGCGGATCAGATTGTCTCCGCGCACCCGCAGATAGAACACGATGGCGGCCAGATGGGTTGCGACCAGCAGCAAGATCAACCAGAAGCCCTTGCGGTGCAGGCCGGTGACCCAGTCGCTGGTCTCTTTCGAGATCAGGGGATAGAGCGGGCCTTGAAAGGCGATGTCATCATTGCCGAACAGTCCACCAAGGGTTTGCAGGCCGAGGGCTGTCAGCATGCCGAGCACGGATAGGGCGCCGAGCGGGTTGTGGCCGAGCCCGTGCCACTGGCCGCGCAGGTAGGCGTGAATGGCCGAGGGGCCACGCACGAAGCTGGCAAACCGGGCGTGGGTGCTGCCCACCAGGCCCCAGGCAAGACGAAATCCCAGCAGGCCTGCGACAAACACGCCCAGTCGGCCGTGCCAAATCATCAGATTGCCCCCGATCTGGCCGCTGATCATGGCGCCTGTGACGGCAAGGGCGAGTAGCCAATGGAAGAGCCGCAGGGGTAGATCCCAGATCCGAACTTCATGCATGAGCTGCACTCCCGCTGTGTCGTTTCGCAAGATTCTGACATGTGCCGGCGGCAAATGCAGTCAGGATGCCCAGCATCTTCCGTATGATGCGGACGGCACACTTTTCAACAATGAGGTGATTCTTGAAAACCCTGAGATTCCTGGTCCCGGCCGCTGTGCTGCTGACCACCCTGAGTGGCTCCGTCATGGCCTGCAGTGCCCACGACGATAACTGGACCGGTAGTGACAAGGCCGCGCATTTTGGTGTTTCGATGGCCGTGGGCATCGGTACATCGCGTCTTTCGGACGATACCTGGACGGCCTTCGGGCTCGCCCTGGTTCCCGGTGTGGCCAAGGAGCTCTATGACGCGACGCGGGACTGCAACCGTTTTTCGTGGAAGGACATGGCCTGGAATGCCGCAGGAGCCTATGTGGGCGTACGTACCGGCAACTGGCTCCTGGGCCCGTCAGGAGTGAGTTACCGCATGGCTTTCTGAGCTTTGCCCGGGTGCGGAACAGGGTTGCCCCAGACGGTCCGCACCCGATCCAGGGTCGCTTGCAGGATTCGGGCATCGTTGCTGGCCCGATGTCGGGGCAGGCAAAGGTCCGCCTCCACCTCCAAGCGGGTCACGTACCAGTGCTCGGCCTGGGCTTCGTTGAGCAGGGTCCGGATGTCTTCAAGGCGGAAGGCCTGGGAGCACTCCGCTGCATCGAAAAGGCGGCTCAGCCAGGTGAAGTCGTGGTACCAGGAGTCGCAGTAAACGGTCATGCCACGCAAGTGGGCATTGACATCCCGGGCTGCTTCGGCAGCTGTGCGTCCGGTCTTGAGCAAGGTTTCCCGACTGACCCGATGAACTTTTTCGGCACTTTCGTCCCAGTGGGTCCAGCGGGCTTCCGGGCGGATCAGCGTGCAGTAGCTGGTGCCGTCGGGGAGCACCAGACCGACTTCGATGGGGTAGCTGGCGGCGCCGAAGCCGGAGGCTTCAACGTCGATGATGGGGGGCAGGGTGTCGGGCACAGGTAAATGGGCAGGTATGACAGACGCCATTCTACCCTGCCGGAAGGCCTTCGCTTTGGAGGGCGAGGTTTCAAGGCGGGTGATGTCCGGGGTGCGCATCTTCGTCCAGGGCCCACAGCCGATGGGCATCAAGCATCAGTCGCCAATACGCCTCCCGGGCGTCGAGCCGCGCACTCTGGGCGGCGAGCTGTGCCTCATGGGCAAGACGACGGGCCGCGAGGGTCTCGGCAAGTCGGCCTTCACCCAGTTGCCAGGCGCGCTCGGTCAGGTCGGCGCTGCGGGCCAGGGCTTCCGCGGCGATCCGCTGACCGAGCCACGTGGACTGCGCAGCGACAGCGTGCCTGAACAGGGCCGCCGCTTCGGCTTCGACGCGGCGTTGTACGCCCGCCTCCCGGTGCGTGCTGGCGCGGGCGTCGGCAAGGGCCGCGTCACTGTCGGCGCGGCGACCCTCGCCGGGCAGGGGGAGGCTGAGACTGATGCCAAGCAGACGCTCCTCGCCGCTCCGCTCCTGGCTCAGGCGGACGCCGAAACTGGGGTCGGGCAGGCGCTCGGCGTCGCTGCGGCTGGCGATGATCCTGGCACGGGCGCTTTCGGCCCGGGCCACGCCAAGCTCGTGGTTGTGCTGGACGATGGTTTCGATCCATTCGTCCGCCCGCCCCTCAACTGCATCGGGGGGCATCTCTGGAACCGCGACAGGCAAGGCAATGAGCGGATGGTGACGGCGCAACCGTTCGGCGGCAACCCGGGCCCTTCCTTCGGCCTGCGATAGCTGGGCCGCAGCCTGGGCGAGGGCTGCGTCAGCCTGCAGCCGTTCGAGGCGCGGGGCATCCCCCAGTTCGACGCGGCGCCCCAGGACGCGGGCCTGCTGCATCAGGTTGTCCCGTTGATGGCGCCACTGCACGACGGCGGATTCTTCCCGCAGCCAGTCGAACCACATGGCCAGCAGGCTTCTGCCCGCCTCGTGGAGGGCCTCGCCGCGGCCCACGCGGGCGGTGGCGATCCCGGCGGCACCCAATTGCTGATCCAGGTCGCGTTTGCCGGGTAGACGCACTGTCCGCTCCAGGCCCACATCCCACTCGGTGTAGCGGCCTTCGGCGGTACTGCGAACCCGTCGGTTCTGCTCGCCCAGGCCCAGCGTCCATTCATAGGGGCCGGCGCCCAGGCGGCGTGCGCGGGCTTCCTGGGCTTCGATGTGCTCGTCGGCGGCACTGACCGCCGGGTTGCTGCGCAAGGCGGCGAACACCTGTACCTCGGGCGGCAGGTCGGGGGCCGTCGCCGGCAGTGCGCTGGTGGGCATCAGGGCCGAAAGGAGTGCAATCGACAGGACGACAAGGCCGTTCATGACGACAGCCTCCCGCTGGTCAGGGCGGGCACCATCCAGAAGAACACGCGGGGAGAGGCAAACTCCCGACGCAGGATGTCGAGCAACCGGTCGGCGTCAGCCCGGGGTATGACCAGATCCACCCGGCAGCATGCCGCCCGGCCGCGGACGTGCTCTGCCGCGCCCATGAAAGTGATCTGCTGACCTTGGCCCTCTAACTGCTGGGACGTGAATCCCGGGGCCAGGTCCGGGTGATCAAGCAGGGTTTCGAGCAGGGCTTCTTCCAGATCGGGGGGGATCACGAGAGTCAGTACGACGTGGGCTTCGGCAGCGGGATTCATGTTGCTTGCACCGGGCTGGGCATGGGGGTGACGCCGAAGCGTCGGTAGAGAAGGGGGAGAATCAGCAAGGTCAGGGTCGTGGCGCTGACCAGACCACCAATCACCACGATGGCCAGAGGGCGCTGCACCTCGGAGCCCGGGCCGGTCGCGAAGAGCAGGGGCACCAGGCCAAGGGCAGCGATGCTCGCGGTCATCAGCACCGGCCGTAGACGCCTTCTGGCGCCTTCCATCACCACCTCTCCAATCGGCATGCCACGGGCCAGAAGCTGGTTGAAGCAGCTCACCATCACCACGCCATTGAGCACCGCAATGCCCAATAGTGCGATGAAGCCCACCGAGGCGGGTACAGACAGGTACTCGCCGGATAGGGCCAGGGCAAAGACGCCCCCGACCAAGGCAAAGGGCACCATGGCCAGGATCAACAGGGCCTGACGAACCGATCCAAAGGTGGAGAAGAGCAAGACAAAGATCAGGCCCAGGGCTATCGGGACCACGAAGCCCAGGCGGCTTGCAGCCCGTTGCTGGTTCTCGAACTGTCCTCCCCAGGCGAGCCGGTAGCCGGGCGGCAAGGCGACGCGGGCCGATACGGCTGCGCGGGCTTCGTTCACGAAGCCGACAAGATCACGATCACGGACGTTGGATTGGATCACCGAGTAGCGCTGGGCGTTCTCCCTGTCCACCTTGACGGGGCCGTCCACCCGCTCGATCGATGCGATGCTGGACAAGGGCAGACTTTGACCTTCCGGTGTGGTGATGCGCAGCGCCGCGAAGGCGTCAGGATCCTGCTGGAGGGCGGCCGGGCCGCGGATCAACAGCGGTGTCCGGCGGGAGGTCTCGATGACATTGCCCGCAATGCGGCCTTCCAGCAGGCTGCGCAGGGTATTCTGAATATCCTCGACATTCAGCCCGAAACGTCCGGCGGCCAGCCGATCGACCCGAATCTTCAGGTACTGAACCCCCTCGTTGCGAAGCGTGAGGGTGTCTTCAGCGCCGGGTATGCTCTTGACAACGTCCTCGATCTCGCCGGCAAGGCGGTTGAGCGTGCGCAGGTCGGGGCCATAGAGCTTGATGGCGAGATCGCCGCGCACGCCCGTCAACATCTCGGAGACGCGCATGTCGATGGGCTGGGTGAAGGTCAGGGCGATACCGGGAAAATCGCCCATCACCTGACGTAGCTGGTCGGTCAGCCAGTCCTTGTCGGGCTGGCGCCATTCATCCCGCGGCTTGAGCACCATGAAAGTGTCTGTCTGGTTCAGCCCCATCGGGTCCAGCCCCAGCTCGTCGGAACCTGATCGGGCGACGATGGCCTTCACTTCGGGTACCGCCTTCAGGATCGCCTGCTGCACACGGAGGTCGGTGGCGATGGTCTGGTTCAGGCTGATGGAAGGCAACTTTTCCAGCTGCATGATGATGTCGCCTTCGTCCATGGTGGGCATGAAGGTCTTGCCGAGCGTCGTGTAGGCCCCGGCCGCGGCGACCAGCGCGGCAAGCGCAATGCCGGCCATCAGCCGGCTGCGGGCCAGGGCCATGCGGAGCAGCGGGGCGTATGCCGCTTGCAGGTTGCGGACCAGCCAGGGTTCGTGGGCATCACCACGCTTGAGTACGAAGGACGCTAGCACCGGAACCACTGTCAGGGAGAGCAGAAGGGATGCGGAAAGGGCGAACACGATGGTCAGGGCAACCGGGCTGAAGAGCTTGCCCTCAAGCCCCTCAAGCGTCAGCAGCGGCAGAAAGACGATCACGATGATCAGGATGCCCGACGCCACGGGGGCGGCCACCTCCCGAGTGGCACGGAAGATCACGTGGAGGAGGGGCTGGCCGGCCCGGGCACCCTTTTCGGAAAGCCGGCTTTCAATGTTCTCAACCACAACCACCGCGGCATCCACCAACATGCCTATGGCGATGGCGAGGCCACCAAGACTCATCAGATTGGCCGACAGTCCGATACCGCGCATTGCAATGAAGGTGGCCAGCGCGGCCAGGGGCAGCATCAGCGCCACAACCATCGCGGCCCGAAGGTTGCCGAGGAAGGCCAGGAGCAGTATCAGTACCAGCACGATGGCTTCCACCAGGGCTTTGGAGACGGTGTGTATCGCTCGGCCGACCAGTTCGCTGCGGTCGTAGAAGACCTCGATCCGCACCCCTTCCGGCAGTGATGGGCCCAGCTCGGTCAGACGCGTCTTGATGCCTTCCACAACCTTGCCCGCGTTGGCACCCCTCAGTCCCAGAACCAGGCCTTGCACGGCCTCGCCGGCGCCGTTGCGGGTGACGGCCCCGTAGCGGGTCAGCGCGCCTGTCCGTACATCGGCCAGGTCGCCAATCCGGACCACCCGTCCGGCATCGCTGCGAAGAACAATGGCGCGTACGTCGTCGAGGGTCTGGATGGCGCCCTCGGCACGTACCAGCAGGGTTTCCTCACCCTCCGTCAGCCGCCCGGCCCCGTCATTGCGGTTGTTGCTCTCCAGGGCGAGCTGGAGCTGACCCAGAGTCAGACCGCGGGCAGCGAGGGCCGCCGGGTCGGGGATGATCTCGAAACTGCGTACCTCGCCGCCCAGGCTATTGACGTCGGCCACGCCGGCAACCGTGCGCAATGCGGGCCGGATAGTCCAGTCGAGCAAACTGCGCTTTTCCTCAAGGGACAGCGGGCCCTCGATGGTGAACATGAACATTTCGCCCAGTGGCGTGGTAATTGGTGCGAGGCCTCCGCTGGCGCCTGCCGGCAGATTGCCCATGACGCCAGCAAGCCGTTCACCCACCTGTTGGCGAGCCCAGTAGATGTCCGTGCCGTCCTCGAAGTCGAGGGTGATGTCGGCCAGGGCATACTTGGAGGTGGACCTCAGGAGGCGTTGGTGGGGAATCCCCAGCATCTCCTGTTCGATGGGGACGGTGATGCGTGCCTCAACTTCCTCCGGGGTCATGCCGGGGGCCTTGATGATGAGCTTTACCTGGGTAGTGGAAACGTCGGGGAAAGCGTCCACCGGAAGATCTTTCCAGGCCAGCGTGCCGCCACCGATGAGCAGCAGGGTGGCTACCAGGATCAGCAGGCGTCGGGTGAGGGAGAATTCGATCAGTCGGGCAAGCATGGGCCTACTCTTTTCCGATCCCCAGCCAGTTGGCCTTGAGGGCAGCCACGCCGCGGGTCACGATGAGGACATTGCCGGGGAGGCCGGAGACGATGGCTTCGTCGCCGTTCCGTCCGGTGGCGACGATCGGCGTGGCCCGGTAGCCGGCGAGGCTGCCTTCCTTGCCGGCAACGAAGACCCACTGGCGGTCCTGGTGGTGGAACAGGGCGGTCGCCGGGATGCGCTGACCCTTGTCTGCCGGTCCGCCGGACGGTAGGTCCAGATCCACCACGATCGCTTGCCCGGGTCGAAGATTGCGAGCGCCCCGGGTGATGAGACCGCGCAGCAGCACGCTCTGATTGCCGGGTGTGGCGGCCCTGCCTATGGCCACCAGTTCGCCGCTGGCGTCTGCGGCCGTAACGCGCAGCCGGGTGCCCACGCGCACTTGGGCTGCCACGGCGAGGGGCGCCTGAATATCCACTGCCAGCGGATCGAGACGGGCGATGTGGTAAAGCGGTGCAGCCTGCTCTACCCGTTGGCCGACGCTGACGTGCTGTTCCAGAACGCTGCCTGCAATGGGTGCGGTCAGACTCAGGCTGCGACCACCGCTATGCTGGGCAAGGGTGAGTTCCAGGCGGCGTTCGGCCGCCTGGGCCGCCGCCTGGGTCGCATTCGAACGGCTGGCCTGGAGACGCGATTCGGCGATCAGGCCCTCCCGGAAGAGCTGCTCGTCCCGCTGCAGGCTTTGGCGCGCGAGCGTGGCCTGGGCGTCCGCCTGGATGCGGTCACGCTGGAGCTCCAGGGCCTGGGGGCTGGCCATGCGGACCATCACCTGGCCCTTGACCACGTCCAGTCCGGGGGCGGTTTCAAGACCTTCGATGACGCCTGCGAGGGGCGCAGAGATCACCCGTTGTTGCCCGTTGGGTATGCCGACCGTCGCCGGCAAGCCGGCGGCAGCCGCCCCGCCGCCGGTTTCGGGGGCCCGCGTGGCAATACCCAGGGCCGCGCCTTGCGCCGCGCTCATGGCGATGAAGTCAGGGGGCAGCGCGGAGGCAGGGAGCACGCCCGACGAGAGCAGGGCGGTGAGAAGGGCTGTGATGCGGAGGCCGGCAGGCATGATGGGCGTGGCGAGAGGTGTGTTGCGCCATCCTGAAGGGGTCTTCTTAAGGCAAGCTTAAGTCCGCCCGCCAACGACTGCGCTTGGGCTTAAGCTTTGATTAAGACACCGGGAGGAGCATGCTGTGACGCGCCCGCAGTGGGGGTGGCCGGAGGAGGAGAGGGATGCGGGTCTTGCTGGTTGAGGATGACCGAATGCTGGGCGATGGTGTCCAGGCGGGGCTGGGTGCTGCGGGTTTCACCGTGGACTGGGTGAGGGATGGCGAGTCGGCCCTGGCGGCTTTGGCCGGCGAGGCTTTCGCCGCCGTGCTGCTGGACCTGGGACTGCCGCGACGTGATGGCTTGTCGGTGCTGGCCGAGTTGCGGCGTGCCGGCAATGGGGTGCCGGTGATGATTCTCACCGCGCGAGATGAGATCGCCGACAAGGTGCGGGGTCTTGACCTGGGGGCGGATGACTATCTGGTAAAGCCCTTTGATCTCGATGAACTGGCTGCACGCCTGCGCGCCCTGGTGCGACGTGCCAGCGGACGGGCCGACGCCTGTCTGCGCCATGGTGACCTTGTCCTTGATCCGGCAGCCCGTACTGTGATCCAGCACGGGGAAGCCGTCAGTCTGACCAGCCGGGAGTTTGATCTGTTGAATGTGCTGCTTGATGCGGCGGGTCGGGTGCTGACCCGGCGTGCGCTGGAGGAGCAGCTTTATGCCTGGGGCGAAGCCCTGGAGAGTAACGCCCTCGAGGTACATGTTCACCACCTGCGCCGCAAGCTCGGTCCTGACTTGATCCGTACTGTCAGGGGGGTCGGCTACATGGTGGATGAGGTGCCTCGGTGAGCGGGCGTCAGATCTATTCCTTGCGGCGACGCCTGGTGGGCCTGTTGATCGCGGTGGTGGCGCTGCTCTGGAGTCTGTCCGCTGCCGTGGCTTTTCGGACCGCCCATGGCGAGGCGGACGAACTCTTTGACGCCCAGATGGTGCAGGTGGCCGAGACCCTGCTGGCCATTGTGGCGGCGGGAGGACCGGGGCAGGTGGCCCATGAAATGGCCGAGCACCAGCATGACTATCAGCTACCGGTTGCTTTCCAGGCATGGCAGCGGGACGAGACCGGCTCTGGGTGGCACCTGCTGGTGCGCTCGGCCGAGATGACGGACGTACCGGCAACCCGGGAAGCGGGCTTTGACGAGCATGAGCAGCAGGGGGCGCTGTGGCGCTTTTACACCGTGGACCACGACCATGGTCGATATCGGGTGATCGTGGGTCAGCAGCATGCCACCCGCTATCGTCTGGCCGGCGAAATCGCACTGCATCTGCTGTTTCCCATCCTGATCGGCCTTCCCTTGATCGCCATCGGGATCTGGGTTGTGGTGGGGCGCGCCTTGCGTCCAGTGGATGCGGTGGCCCGCGCAGTGGGGGGGCTGGATGCGCGACATCTTGCACCGGTCCGTATCGACGGCCCGCTACCCGCCGAGATCGCACCGCTGGTGGGCTCCCTTGACGCGCTGGTGGTACGCCTGGCCGAAGCGCTCGACAATGAGCGTCGCTTCACCGCCGATGCGGCCCACGAGTTGCGCACCCCTCTTGCCGCGCTGCGGATCCAGGCCCAAGTGGCATGCCGCTCCATCGAAAGCGGTGCCCGTCAACATGCCCTGGAGCAGGTCTTGTCGGGCGTTGAGCGCATGACCCATCTGGTCGAACAGCTTCTCACCCTGGCGCGCCTTGATCCGGACGCGACGCTCCCCGACGGAGAGTGGGTGGATCTCGCCGAACTCACCCGTAGTGTCTGCTCAACCCTCGCACCCCAGGCCTTGCGCAGGGAACAGAGCCTGTCCCTGGATGACCGGGGTGCCATGCCAGTGACAGGCAATCACTGGTGGCTCGAAGTGCTGGTACGCAATCTGGTGGACAACGCGTTGCGCTATACCCCGGTGGGAGGCGAGGTGCTCGTCCTGGTCGATGCCGTCGGGCGGCGCTTGGTGGTGTCGGACAACGGGCCGGGTATTGATCCGGTTCTGAGGGACACGATGCTCACCCGTTTCGCGCGGGGGGCCGAGGCAGATGCCGGAGGCTGTGGTCTCGGGTTGTCGATCGTGGCCCGGATTGTGACCATTCTGGGGGCTCGCCTGGATTTCGGCCAGGGGCTGCCGCGTCCGGGGGGCGGCGAGGGATTGGCGGTGGTGCTGACGTTTCCGCCCACGATCGCGTCATCGGGGGGATGAGCGGAGCCTCAAACCGAGGCCTCCGCCAGCTTGTTGCGTATCTGAGCCTGGACAGGCGCAAAAAGTGCGGCGCGGAAACGCCGCTGCACTGCGTCAGGTGGTCATGCCCCCTGCGATGTAGCTGGATAGCTGGTCAATGGTGGCCTGCTGCTGCTGCATCACCGACTTCACCGCATCTCCAATACTCACGATGCCAGCCAGCTTGCCCTGGGCAACCACCGGCAGGTGGCGGATGTGATTGTTGGTCATGATGGCCATGCAGTCATCAATGGTATGGCTGGGGGCGACGGTCAGAACGTTCTGGGTCATCAGGTCACCAACCCGGGTGTCTTTGGAGGCCAGGCCCTTGAGGACGACTTTGCGGGCGTAGTCACGCTCCGTGAAGATACCGACCAGACGCTCGCCTTCAGTGACCAGCACGGCACTCACGTTGAATTCGGCCATCAGTTTGAGTGCTTCGAGTACGGTGGTCGTGGGGGTGACCGAATGGGTGGAGCCGCCCTTGTTCTGAAGAATCTGCTCAACCGTTGCTGCCATTGTCTCTACCCTCCTCATTGTTGTTGGCGATGGGCCGGAGGGCCTCAAGGCTCCGGCTGCTCAAGTTACATAGCTTGGATGCAAGTTGGCGCGAGCGCAAGGGGATGCGGGGCTTTTTTGCCTGCAGGCAGGCCGGTCGGGTTCATCGCGATGAGGGCATGGGCATGCCGGGCTCCCGGTCTGACGATTTGTTTGCGCTTGCTTCCGGGCGCATGGCCATGAATCGACGGCTTGACCCCGCTTCGCCCCCGACGATGCTTGCCCAGGGCTTTGTATGGCGCACTTCTGGGGACGAACGCGAGCCGCTCGCCACCCTGTGTTCATCAGGGCCGAGTCCGGACTGATCCGCCGGGTAATTGCAATCATTTGTCAGTGCCCGTTTTAGGTACTCCACATCACCTACCATCCCGTCGTGTCTGGCGAATGCCTTGCTTGGAGGCCTTTGGCCCATGCCCATTGGCGGTGCGGCCGGGGCTGCAGGCGCGTTGTTTGTTGAAGAGACTCATGGCAGGTGGTGGCGGGTTTATGGATCAGTCTGTACTCGTGGTGAAGAACGACCGGTCGGTCTGTGAAAGGCTGGCCGAGCATCTCGGCCGGTCCGGCTTCCGGGTTCGTTGGGCGACGTCGCTCGTTCAAGCCGAGGCGCTCGTGTTCGAGGCGTTCGGGCTGCTGGTGGTCGACGCGCATCTGCCGGACGGTGATGGTCTGGACTTCGGACAGCGTCTTCGTTGCTACATGGGCTGCGGTGTCATCGTGTGCGTAGGCAAGGAGGACAAGGCCTTGCGCATTGCCGCCCTCCGCGGTGGCGCGGATGCCTGCCTCCGGGCACCGGTCGATCCCGATGAGCTGGAAGCCACCTTGATCAGCGTGCATCGCTGCCTGCACTCTCCCGCCCCCAATCCACTCCCCGTCCTGGTTCCGAGTCCGTGGATGCTCGACAACCGGCAGCTCATGCTGCGAGCACCGAACGGAAGGTGCATTGTCGCCAATCCCCTGGAACATCGCCTGCTGCTGACCCTTTTTTCCCATCCCGATCGGCGGGTGGACCGGATTTCCCTGGTGGCCGGGTTGGCGGAAGCGGCGCCGGGCTATACGGAGGCAAGGCTGGAGGCACTGGTAAGCCGCCTTCGGGCCAAAGTGGTGAAGAAGTGCGGGCTCCGCTTACCCCTGGTGTCGAGCTATGGTCACGGCTACCGCTTTGACGGCTATGTTCGCCTCATGTAGTTGTCAGGATTGGTCAGCATTTTCCTTTAAGGCCTGGGATGATTAGGCTATTCGTTCGACATCATTCCATGCATATCCTTGCGGAGGTAATTCCGAATGCGTCTCGCCCTGCTGCACGCCGAGTTTGGGCGGATTGAAGCGCTCGTGAGCGCCCTGGAGGCAGAGGGGCATCATGTTCATCGATACCAGGATTCCCGTACCCTGATTCTTCAGGCCGCACGGGAGAGTTTTGACCTGTTTCTGCTGGAGTGGGGGGCCCGGGGGGCTCGCCAGGTTCTGCAGGATCTGCGGGGTGGTTCCGGCATTCACAGCTCGGTGATTTTTTTCAACTGCAGCAACAGTGAGAGCGAACTCGCCGACATCCTTGGTCGTGGCGCGGATGACTTCATCACCGGACCCGTAGGCATGCGCGAACTCGTCGCCCGTGCCGGCGCCGTGATGCGGCGCCGCAATCCCGGTCACTATTGCCGCCTGAATGTTCTGGACATGCCGCCATATCGCTTCGATACGTCCGCCAAGGTGCTTCTTGTGGACGGTGTCCCGGTGGCGCTGACCGAGAAGGAGTTCGAGCTGGCGGTGTTCCTCTTCCGGAATCTGGGACGCACCCTGTCCCGCGGGCATCTTCTCGAAGCGGTCTGGGGAAGCGCGCTACTCGCCGTATCCCGGACCGTCGACACCCACATCAGCCGGATCCGCAGAAAGCTCGGTCTGCGACCCGAGGTCGGGTTCCGTCTTAGCGCCGCCTATGGCAACGGCTATCGTCTTGAGCGGGTTGTCGAAGACTGGAAGGTCGGACACCCATCGAATGGGTCGGGCCTTGCCCGTCCGGGAGAGCGCACACCGGCGGGCAAGGGGCGACTCGGGGATGCTGTTCGGGCTTCGTGATCTTCCGGTGCGTGATTGATTCCGCACAGTCTGCGATTTTCCCCATGGCGGTGATCAGATTTGCCCGTGTGCGTGACTTAGTCAGCATAGGGCGCTCCTCTTGCCTTCTAAGCTTCGGGCATCAAAGTTTGTTGCAGGGAGCCCGATCATGGATGCCTATCTGTTTGCTGCGCTCGGCCTTCTGGCCGTCGGGATGATTGTCTGGCAAGCGTGGCGGGAGCGCGCTGTGGAACGCAGGCGGATTCCGGCCGACTGGCAGGCGTCCATTGAGCGAATGGGGCGCGAGCAGTCCCAGGGACACCACCGCAAGGTCCGCGAAAGCGCACTGCAGGCTTGCCTGCGGCTTGCGCGCTATCCGAAGAAATCGACCCTCGCTCCCCATGTTCGGGTGCGTCTGGCGGCCCTGTTGTCGCGCGATCCGGTCTACCCCAGCGTCGTTCGGGCGATCCGGGCTGCCTGCGCCTCCGGTGCGGAGGTCAGTGAGACAAGCCTGTGCGTGAGCAGTGAATATCTGCTTGAAGACATCCGTCAGTGCATGGCGCTTGCCGAGCACTTCGGTCAGATCGAGCGCCATGCTCGCGGCGGGGATCTGATGGTCGCTGCGAGCTTTCACCCCTCCGTCTGAGCGTTCCTGAACAAAGGGATGGCACGGCCCGCGTTCGCGCTTGCGATGCGCACCGTGCCCGTTTAAACCGGTGCGTCTCCGAGGGAACTCGAGCCACTGGCCGGAATTTCTTCAGGACTGAGCCCATGGCCTTTCGGCGCATGGGCGCCAACTTCAGATTTCCAGATTGTCGATGAGACGGGTGCTGCCCAGCTTGGCCGCGCCCAGCACCACGAGCGGGGCGTCACCCGCGGGGGCCTGCAGATCGCAGCGCTGACGGATGGCGATGTAATCCGGTTGCCAGCCATGGGCGGCCAGATCTGCCACGGCCTCCGTTTCAAGTTTCAGGAAGTTGCGGTCTCCCGCGGCGATCCTGTTCTTGATGTCTGTAAGCAGGCGGCTCAGGCGGGGGGCTTCAGCACGCTCCTCCACACTCAGATAGCCATTGCGTGAGGAAAGGGCCAGTCCGTCATCTGCCCGGATTGTTTCGCCCGGTATCACCTCGATGGGCAGGGCCAGTTCCCGCACCATGTTCGTCAGAACCATGAGCTGCTGGTAGTCCTTCTTGCCGAACAGGGCCACGTCCGGTCCGACAATGTTGAAGAGCTTCAGCACTACTGTGGCGACGCCACCGAAATGGCCCGGACGGACAGCGCCTTCCAGGATATTCACGTGGGCCTGATCCGGCTCCACGTGGTAGCGCTGGGGGCTTGGGTACATTTCCCTTTCATCCGGAGCGAACAGCATGTCCACCCCGGCATCCCTCAGCCGGGCGCAGTCGTTTTCGAAGGTGCGCGGATATTTGTCGAAGTCTTCCTTCGGGCCGAACTGCAGACGATTGACGAAGATGCTTGCCACGACCACATCCGCATGGGCGCGGGCCTGGCGCATCAGGGCAATGTGACCGTCGTGGAGGTTGCCCATGGTGGGCACGAAGGCGACGCGCCCTGCACCCTTGAGGGCGGCACGCAAGTCGGCAATGCGGGGATGGATCTGCATGGTGCGGGTCTCAGTAGCAGTGTTCGGGGCCCGGGAAGCGGCCTTCCCGTACATCGGCGACATAGCGGGTGACGGCTTCATCGATGCTGCTGGCACCTTCCATGAAGTTCTTGGCGAAGCGCGGGCGCTTTCCGGGGAAAACGCCGATCAGGTCATGCAGAACCAGCACCTGGCCATGGCAATCGACACCGGCACCGATGCCGATGGTGGCCATGGAGGAGAGGCTGGCGGTGACGTCGGCGGCCAGTGCAGCGGGCACCATTTCAATCACAATCAGTGCTGCACCCGCCTGTTCCAGGGCCAGGGCATCGCTCTTCAGGACGGCGGCTCCGGCATCGCTGCGCCCCTGGACGCGGTAGCCGCCCAACTGGTGAACCGACTGGGGGGTGAGGCCGATGTGGGCGCACACGGGCACGCCGCGTTCAACCAGGAAACGAACCGTCTCGGCCATGAAGGCGCCGCCCTCAAGTTTCACCATCTGGGCGCCGGCGGCCATCAGCCGGGCCGCATTGCGCATGGCCTGTGCCGGACTTTCGGCATAGCTGCCGAAGGGCATGTCGGCGACGATCAGCGGGCGACTGCTACCCCGGGCGACGCACTCGGTGTGATACACCATGTGCTCCATGCTGACGGGCAGGGTGGTCTTCTGGCCTTGCAGTACGTTACCCAGGGAGTCGCCCACCAGGATGACGTCCACCCCGCAGCGCTCCAGCAAGGCGGCAAAGCTGGCGTCGTAACCGGTGAGCATGACGATCTTGCGACCCTCGGCGCGCATCTTGCCAAGCTCGAACAGGGTGACGGGTTTGTTGTTCTCTTGCAGATAACTCATTGCTGTTCCTCCTCGCGGCGGCAGTTAACCCCATTCCTGTGCGTGGCACAAGGGGACTTCGACGGCGGAAACGGAAAGGCTTCCGGGTGGCGGCGGGCCTGCGGATCCCCCTTGGCCCTTGTGGGGAAATCGGGCAGCGCGGCAGATTTATTGATGCGCTCTCAGCCGGCGTAGCCGAAAAACTCCCGATAGCTGCGCATGGCGTGAAGCCGGGAAAAGAGCAGCTCGAAGTCTTCTTCCTTGTCCACCGGGTTGAGAGACTCGGCATTGACGATGAAGAGGGGCGCTGCATCATAGTGGTGGAAAAAGGTGGCGTAGCGTTCGGCGACCCGCTGGAGATAAGGTTCGCTGATCTTGCGCTCCGATTCGACGCCACGCTTGCGCACGCGATCAATGAGAATGTCGGGCTGGGCCTGCAGGTAGATCACGAGATCGGGTTTGCGCACGCTGGGCTTCAGGCGCTCGTAAAGCTGGCGGTAGAGCTTCAGTTCGTCCTCGGCCAGATTCAGCTCGGCAAACAGCGGATCCTTGTCGATCAGGAAGTCGGAGACCAGGCGCCGATGCGGGTCGTGGGGGCAAGCGGCCAGTTGTTCGCTGCGCTGGAACAGGAAGGCGATCTGGGTAGGCAACCCCCAGCGCTCCATGTTCTGGTAGAAGCGCCCGAGGAAGGGGTTGGCCGCCGGGTTCTCGAGCAGGGTGTCGCCGTTGAGGCGCTCGGCCAGGCGCCGGGCAAGGGTGGTCTTGCCCGCACCGATGGGGCCTTCCACGACGATGTAGCGCGCTTTGTCGAGCATGGGGTGACTCCGCCTTTCAGGCGCGGAAGATGAAGTAAACGGCGCCTAGGATACACAGGGCAGCCCACAGATAGTCAAGCTTCAGAGGTTGCTGCATGTAGAGCACGGCGAAGGGCACGAACACCACAAGGGTGATGGCCTCCTGCATGATCTTGAGCTGGGCCAGATCGAGTTCCTGGGCGCCGATACGGTTTGCCGGCACCTGCAGCAAGTACTCGAACAGGGCGATGCCCCATGACACGAGGGCCGCGATGTACCAGGGCGAGGTGGACAGGTTTTTCAGGTGCCCGTACCACGCGAAGGTCATGAACACGTTGGATGCCGCCAGCAGCAGGGCGGTCTGGACCCAGATCGGCATTACAGCGGCTCGAAGAGGGAAATGTCCTGGTCGGCGACGGAGGGGAGATGATCCCGGGCGGGGCCGAGACCGGGCAGGACCAGCCCTGCATCGATCTCCAGCAAGGGCCGCAGTACGAAGGCGCGCTGGTGCAGGCGCGGGTGGGGCAGGGTCAGCTCACTGCCGTGCAGCACCGCGTTGCCGTGGAGCAGCAGGTCGAGATCGAGGGTGCGAGGGGCGTTGGGTATGCTCCGCACACGGCCGTGACGCGCCTCGATGGCCAGCAACTGGTGCAGCAATTCGAGGGGCGCGAGCAGTGTGTCGACGGCAACCACGGCATTGATGAAGTCGGGCTGATTGAGGAGCCCGACCGGGGCGCTTCGGTAGAGGGACGAGCGTGCCACCACCCGGGTGCCGGGCAGCGCAGCCAGGTCGACCACTGCGGCCCGCAGGTGCTTCACGGGTTCGCCGATGTTCGCGCCCAGCGCCACAAAGGCGCGCGCGCAGGAAGATCCGGCGGTCATTCGCCGACGGGGGCTGTGGCTGCTCCGGCGGGCTTGCGTCGGCGGCGGCGCTTCCTGACCGTACCGCTCTTGTCCGGCACCAGCATGCCTTCGCGGGCCTCCGGATGGGCGTCGGCAAACGCTTCCCACCAATCGGGCAGTTCCATCGGCAGCTCGCCGGATTGGGCACGGAGACGCAGGAAGTCCCAGCCCGCGCGGTAGCGGGGCTGTTCCAGCAGGCGATAGGGGGTCTTGCCCGCCCGCTTCTCGAAGCGCGGCTGCAGGGCCCAGATCTCCTTGATGTCCCCGGCGATGCGGCGGGTGATGGCGAGCTTGCCGGACTGCCGGTCGAGCACGGAATCCATGGCCTCGAACAGGGCCGGCTGTGAATGTTCGCCGTTAGCCTTGCGGGCCTCCCAGTCGGCAAGCACTTCATGCCACAGCAGGGTGGCGAAGAGGAATCCGGGGGACACGGGCTTGCCCTGACGCACACGCTCGTCGGTGTTCTCGAGGGACAGCCAGACGAAGCGCTCGCCCATGGGTTGTTCGAGGATCACGTCAAGCAGGGGGAGCAGGCCATGGTGCAGGCCTTCTTCACGTAGCTGGCGCAGGCATTTCACCGCGTGACCCGACATCAGCAGCTTGAGCATCTCGTCGAAGAGCCGTGCCGGGGGCACATTCTCAAGGAGCTCGGCCATCTCGCGGATCGGCCCGCGGGCCGCCGGATCGATGGACAAGCCGAGCTTGGCTCCGAGACGCGCCGCGCGCAGCATGCGCACCGGGTCTTCGCGGTAGCGCACCCGGGGGTCACCGATCATGCGCAGGGTCTTCTGCTGCAGGTCGGCGACACCGTGGTGGTAATCGATGACGGTTTCGTCGGTGGGGTTGTAGTACAGGGCGTTGACCGTGAAGTCGCGGCGGGTGGCGTCTTCGGCCATGGAGCCGAACACGTTGTCACGCAGCACGCGGCCGTGCTCGTCGGTTTCGGTGGCTTCGGCGTCCTGCATGGCGCGGAAGGTGGAGACCTCGATGGTCTCGGCACCACTCATCACATGCACGATCTTGAAGCGCCGGCCGATGATGCGCGAGCGGCGGAAGAGGGCGCGGACCTCTTCGGGCGTGGCGCTGGTGGCGACGTCGAAATCCTTCGGGGTCTGGCCGACAATGATGTCACGAACGGCGCCACCGACCACGAAGGCCTTGTGGCCGGCTTCCTGCAGCGTGGTGCAGACCTTGTTGGCGGCAGGTGAAATCTGGTCCCGGCGTACGCCATGGCGGGCCACCGGAATCACTGCGGGTTCGGGAGGGGTGTTGGCGGGTGCGGCGCGGCGGAATACACGGCGCAGCAGTTTGCGGATCATTGGTGGGGTGTTCTTTGTTTTTTGATCAAGTCGCGCATGATAACCCATGGAGCGGCAGGGTTTGGCCCCCGGAGGCTGCCGAGCGTGAGGTCGACCCCGTGTACCAAGGGCGAATCGGACCACGTTTGTCCGGATTTATCCCGGCGTGGATCGCGTGTGGGGCGTCGTTGGGAGGCCGGGCCTCCTGGATCGCCCTTGATGTATTGACGATCGGGCTCGCCCGACAGGCCTGACGCTGCCCATGCAGCGGTCCGGGCGGTAAGATTGGAGCATATCCATCCGCTCTACGGGTTCCATTGATGCCCCGCTTCTCCGCCAACCTGTCCTTCCTGTTTCTCGACCGCCCCTTCCTTGATCGATTTGCCGCCGCCGCCGCGTGCGGATTCAAGGGTGTGGAGTTCCATTTTCCCTATGACTTCCCGGCGGACGAGGTGGCCGATGCGGCGCAGCAGGCCGGTGTGGAGGTGGTGCTGTTCAACTTTCCCGCGGGCAACTGGGCGGCAGGTGAGCGGGGGATTGCCTGCCTACCCGAACGGGTCGCCGAGTTTCGCTACGGGGTGGAGAAGGCGGCCCGGTGGGCCGACGCGCTGGGGTGCCAGCGGGTCAACTGCCTTGCCGGCCTGCGTCCGGACGGCATTTCCGAGGCTGTCCTGCGGGACACCCTGATCGGCAATCTGCGTTTTGCTGCCGACAGCTTCCAGCGGGTTGACCGGCAGGTGCTGCTCGAACCTCTCAACAGCCGCGACACGCCCCGCTTTCTGGTGGACCGTAGCGTAGCGGCCCTTGCCATCCTGGATGAAGCGGATCGTCCCAACCTGCGCCTGCAGTACGACATCTTTCATGCCCAGGTGATGGAGGGCGAACTGGCCCTTACCCTGGCCAGGCATCTACCGCGGATCGGGCACGTCCAGTTCGCCGACAATCCCGGGCGTCATCAGCCCGGCACCGGCGAGATCCATTTCCCTTTCCTGTTCGACCATCTGGATGCAATAGGCTATCCGGGTTGGGTGGGCGCGGAGTACGCGCCAACGGGGCTCACTGAAGCGTCCCTGGGGTGGATGGGCAGGTGATGGCGCCAAGACTGTGCGCCGAGCTTCATCTGCCGTGCGTGGTAAACGTACAAGCCCTCTCTCTGTCTGCCAGCCCGTTCCGTCGCTGATCTGCATCCTGGATATGGCCTGATTGCCGGCCGGCCACCGCGATGTGGCGGTACAGCGCAAAGGGCTTTGCTTCAGCGGCGGGGTCTTCTAGACTGCCTGGAAGTTGTCTGACAAGTAGACCAATGGACGCGGCTCCCCTCCCACGCATCTCACGTCCCCATCGCCTTTCCGAGGAGGTGGCCGAGGTGCTGGAGAAGCGCATTCGCAGCGGTGAGTTCGCCCCCGGCGAGAAGCTTCCCGCCGAGGCGCGTTTGGCCGAGCAGCTCGCCGTCAGCCGCGCGGTGGTGCGCGAGGCCGTCGCCCGTCTTAAGGCGGACGGCCTGGTGACAAGCCGGCAGGGGTCGGGCGTCTATGTTGCCCGGTGCCTTGGGGCGGGGGTGTTCCGGATGGCCGCTGGTGTGCTTGGTGAGGCCCATCAGATCGAGGACATTTTCGAGTTGCGCCTCATCATTGAGGTGGCCGCTGCCGAGTGGGCGGCCTTGCGGCGGACGCCGGCCGATGTCGAGGCCATTGAAGCGGCCCTTGCACGTATGGATGAGGCTGTCGCCCTCAGCGCCGACGGCGTTCGTGCGGATGATGATTTTCACTGCGCCATTGCATTGGCCAGCGGAAACCCCCTGATCGGCCGCTTCGTGGCCTTCGTCAGTCACGAGTTTTCCGCGTCCAGGGCGCCGACCTGGAGCCGGGAAGGGATTGTCCGAGGGCTGGCCGGAGCCGCCCAGGACGAGCATCGGGCTTTGCATGTGGCCATCGTGGCTGGAGACCCTGCTGCCGCGCGGCGGGCGGCCCGGCAGCATCTCCTCCAGGCTGCGCGGCGCCTGGGGGTGGTTCTGGCCACACCCCCCGGGGCGCGGGGATAGGATATGGACAAGGAGACGCTGTGATGGGCGAGCAGTCTGGTATGCCCGGTTTCGGCCGGACAGAGGAAGATTTCTCCCGGGTGGACGTGCGGCGCCTGGTGCAGGCTCTGCTGGGGGTGCTGCCAGCGGCCCACGTGCTCCACGACCCGGAAGACCTGCGCCCCTATGAGTGTG
>ERZ795056.273-NODE-273-length-69145-cov-54.777652_pt1 | contig 69145 bp, 61 predicted proteins | sample MGYA00375140_ERZ795056 | MGnify/ENA primary metagenome ERZ795056 (study PRJEB30185, sample SAMN05720227) | activated sludge metagenome | isolation source: Anaerobic digester | place: USA | collected 2015-03-09 ...
TGCAGATCGACATTGAACGACGGCTCGCAAGCTTGAGTGCTCACGCGGAATTACTGTACACCCGCTGGATCGAAGGCCTTGGCGCGACCTGAGGCAGAGAATGAAAAGCGCCGGCACTGAGTCCGGCGCTTCGAAAGAGCATGGAACGACTTCAGTCAGGCGTAGGTGTCGACCGACCGACCGAGAGCAAGCGTCTGATCAGGCAAGGTGGCCGGCTTGGGCAACGACGCGATCATCTGGGCCGCCAAGGCCTGCTGCTGATCCAGCGTCTTGCGCAGCATGACCACCGAAACCGCATCGTAGGCACTGACTTGGGACGTGGACGCCATCGGTGAAACACTCATCGCTCAATCCCTGAAGTTTCCATACTGCAAAGGATAGTCAGTGATCTCCTTGCGAACCAGGGCGATACACTCTTGCAGGAGATCCCGCTTCGCTCCCGAAACCCGGACCGCCTCTCCCTGAATGGAGGCCTGAACCTTGAGCTTGCTGTCCTTGATGAGCTTGACGATCCTCTTGGACTGCTCCTGCTCGATACCAACCCGGACGGTCAGTTCCTGCTTGACCTTGTTGCCACTGACTTTCTGAACATCCCCGTGTTTGAGACAACGGACATCGATCTTCTTTGCCGTCATCTCCGGAAGGAGGATCGCCAGCATCTGCTCCAGCTGAAAATCACTGTCGGCATGCAAGGTCAGCAACTTCTCGGCCTGCTCGACCCGGGCATCGCTGCCCTTGAAATCGTAACGCCCGTTGATCTTGCGATTCGCCCCTTCCACCGCGTTGCGCAATGCGACCATATCGACTTCGGAGGTAATGTCGAAGGACGGCATGGCTGACTCCGCTCAGGCGAAATGGCAGACGTAGTGATAAGCCTCGTCGCTGACCTCGATATCGAAACTCGAGTTCGCGGGCACATTGAAGGACTCGCCCGCAGCGTAGGCCTTCCACTCTGACTCGCCCTTCAGACGAACACGGCAGCTACCCGCCACGCCTTCCATGATTTCGGGCACACCCGTATTGAAAGTAAGGGTGGAAGGAAGGATCACTCCCACCGATTTCCGAACCCCGTCAGCAAGGATGACCGTGTGGCTGACACACTTGCCGTCAAAATAAACGTTTGCCTTCTTGACGACGGAGACACCGTCGAACTGGATTTCTTGAGTCATGTTCAGATCAATTCCTGGATTTTATTCGATGCCCAGCAGGCGCTGGATGATGCCCTTCGCCATGAAACCGATGAATCCCACACCAAGCCCCACAAACATCCAGATCGCACCATACTTGCCGGCCTTCGACTCCCAGGCAAGATGCCCGATGATGAAGACCATGTAGGCGATAAGGCCACCGACGCAAACCTGAAGTGAAATCTCTTCAAACTCTGCAACGGTCAATCCGAACAACAGGGGCGCGGTGGGGTCCATTCTGGTCTATCAGCTCCGCTTGTTACGGGCGTTTGCGGCAATCCGCATACGCAGCGCGTTCAGGCGGATAAAGCCATGGGCGTCCTTCTGGTTGTACGCCCCTTGATCATCCTCGAAGGTTGCAATCGTCGGATCAAACAGGGAGTCGGTCTTTGAATCCCGAGCCACGACAATCACGTTGCCCTTGTACAGTTTGACACGCACCCAGCCATTCACCGTTTGCTGTGTCTGATCAATGAGGGCCTGCAGGGCCAGGCGCTCGGGAGACCACCAGTAGCCAGTGTAGATCATGCTCGCATAGCGCGGCATCAGGTCGTCCTTGAGGTGGGCGACTTCCCGATCCAGGGTGATCGACTCGATGGCGCGGTGGGCGCGCAGCAGAATGGATCCACCCGGCGTCTCATAGCAGCCGCGGGACTTCATCCCGACGTAGCGGTTTTCAACCAGATCAAGGCGACCAATGCCATGCTTGCCACCCAGCTCGTTCAGTCTGGCGAGCAATTCGTGCGGCTTCATGCGAGTCCCATTGATGGCGACAAGATCGCCCCGCTCGAACTCAAGATCCACGTACTCCGCGGCATCCGGAGCGGCCTCGGGAGACACGGTCCAACGCCACATGGACTCCTCAGCCTCGGCGGCGGGGTCTTCCAGGTGCCGCCCTTCGAAGGAGATGTGCAACAGATTGGCATCCATCGAGTAGGGTGAACCACCCTGCTTGTGCTTCATCTCGATGGGAATGCCATGCTTCTCGGCATAGGCCAGCAGCTTTTCACGGGACAGCAGATCCCACTCTCGCCAGGGAGCGATGACTTTCACGCCAGGCATCAGGGCGTAATAGCCGAGCTCGAAACGCACCTGATCGTTGCCCTTGCCCGTTGCGCCATGGGAAACGGAATCGGCGCCGGTCAGCCGGGCGATCTCGATCTGGCGCTTGGCGATCAGTGGCCGGGCGATGGAGGTACCGAGAAGATACTCGCCTTCATACACGGTATTGCAGCGAAACATCGGAAACACGAAATCGCGCACAAACTCTTCGCGCAGATCGTCGATGAAGATGTTCTCCGGTTTGATACCGAACTGCAGTGCCTTGGCCCGGGCCGGCTCAAGCTCCTCACCCTGCCCCAGGTCAGCCGTGAAGGTGACCACTTCGCACTGGTAGGTATCCTGCAACCACTTCAGGATCACCGAGGTATCCAGCCCACCCGAATAGGCAAGCACTGCCTTCTTTACGTCGCTCATGTCCCGCTTTCCGAAAATGAGTAAATGATTCTAGAGTCAATAAAACGCTTCAAATGCGTTCTTCGTCAATCTTGCCGATCAGGAGAAACTCCATCAGCGCCTTCTGCACATGCAGGCGATTCTCAGCCTCATCCCAGACCACGGACTGAGGACCATCGATCACCTCCGCCGAGACCTCTTCACCCCGATGGGCGGGCAGACAGTGCATGAAGACGGCACCGGGATTGGCCACCTTCATCATGTCCTCATCCACCTGCCAGTCGGCGAAATCACGCATCCGCTCCTCGTTCTCCGCTTCGAAACCCATGCTCGTCCACACATCCGTGGTCACCAGATCCGCACCACGGCATGCCTCCATGGGATCATCGAAGTGGACGAAGTTCCCGGTGCCATACAGCCCAGCCCGCTCCGTTTCAACCTCGTAGCCAGGGGGTGTGGAGACGCGCACCTGAAAGTCGAGTACCTCAGCTGCCTGCAGCCAGGTATTGCAGACGTTATTGGAGTCCCCCACCCAAGCCACCGTCTTGCCCTGGATCGGCCCTCGATGCTCGATGAAGGTGAAGATGTCCGCAAGGATCTGGCATGGGTGGTACTCGTTGGTCAGACCGTTGACGACGGGCACCCGGGAATATTCAGCGAAACGCTCGATGATTGACTGCTCGAAAGTGCGGATCATGACGATGTCGCTCATCCGCGAAATCACTTGGGCGGCGTCCTCGACAGGCTCACCGCGACCAAGCTGTGAATCGCGGGTATTGAGATAGATCGCCGACCCTCCGAGCTGCTGCATGCCTGCCTCGAAGGACAGTCGCGTGCGGGTGCTGGCTTTCTCGAAGATCATCACCAGCGTCCGATCGAACAGCGGATGATGGGGTTCGTAACGCTTGAAGCGATCCTTTATCCAGCGCGTGCGGGAAAAAAGATAGTCATACTCAGCGCGAGAAAAGTCTTTGAACTGTAAGTAATGTCTCGGTGCGTTCATGGCACTCGTTCTTGGTTGTGATGCTCGCGAGAGCCGCCCGGCTTGCCGGACGACTCGATTTCTGCCTCGACTGCATACTGTACCCAACGAGGCGGCAGAAAGGCGAAACGGCGGCTTTCGCCGCCGTTTACTGCCCAAAATAGACTCATTATCCTAAGCCAAGAGCGGCTTTTTGTACAGCGCACCCTTGCATGCATCCGGGCCACGCAAATGCTCAGACCTCCGCCGACCTTCACGCATCAGCGCTGACAGGGCTCAGAACAGTACGAAGCGCCAGGGTCATCCAGTTCATTTCAGAATCGCCAAGCGCCTGATGGCAGGGCAAATGGATCAGGCGCTTGCGATAGCGGGAGGCAACCTCACACTCGGAAACAGCCATGTCATCCCAACGCCAAATGGGCATGCCCAACTGCTTCAGCCTGTAAAAATCGGCCTCACCCTCATCAAGCAGGAGCGGGAACATGTACGGAACCACGCCTTCAGGCAGTTCTCGCACGAGAGGTCTGCATCGGGGCAGAGCTTCGACGACGGACAGCCACTCAATGAAACGCGCACGCCGCGCACCAGCGAGATGTGTCCGATCGGCATGCTTCATGATCCAGGCAGACGCATACTGCCCATACAGCCCTCCCTCGGAAGCGAGGTAATTGGATGACGGGGCGCAATCGACCTCCACGCGCTCAACGGCGGGTGGTGGGAGAACGGAAGAACCGAGCAACAGGGGCGCGCCGGACAAGACCACGGGCTTCGGCGAAACAAGCCATTGCTTCAGGAGCGATGCGCTCCCCTTGGCCTCCCGCCTCCAGTCTCGTCGGGACGGCGGCTGCAGCCGCGCCTCTCCAGCGAGGCATCCATTCTGTCGTACGATACCGCCGTCTTCGGACGGAAAAAACTTGTAGGGGCTGGCGATCGCGAAATCTCCTGCACTCCCTACCGGCCCCAGGTCTGAAGTGCCGAAGAAGGCGTGGGAGCAATCTTCTATCAGGGCAATACCCTGCTGTCTGCAGAACGCCGCCACCTCCGTCAAAGACTGGGGAAATCCGAAATAGTGGGGATACAGCAACGCCTTGAAAGATGCACCACCGCCTTGAACAATCCGCTCAAGCACATCCATTCGCAGCGCGAGGGAAGGCATCAGCGGATAGAACGCGACGTGCCCACCGAGATCAAGAGCGGGATCAAGCATCGTTCGGCAATGATACGACGGCACCAGCAATTGGTCCCCGGGCCCGAAGGCAAGCGCGCGCAGCGCTGCTCTCAAGGCATAGCGCCCCCGGCTGAAGAACACGTTTCCGGAGCCAAGAAAGACCGACTCCGGCCCCCCTTTCCCCCAACTCGCCCGGCGAGGCAAGAGCGATACCCGAGGAGGAGGAAAACCACAGGGCGCGGGATCGAACCTTGAAATCCGGAGTGGCTCCAAGGCGTCCGCCATCAGCGCTTCAAATCGCCGGCGTCCGCGGGAGAGTCCGTTGATGGCTCATTGTTCCGGGCGGGTGCCGCAACGTCGGGTACGTTCTCAGCGGGCGAAACCGGCGCTGGCGGAGCCCACTTGCCAACCCCCTTGAGCTTGTTGCGCAACCCAGGCAAGTCAAACCCGAGGCCATAGGCTTGGTGAGCATACTTGAGGGACTTCTCATAGTCGCCGGCCGAAAAATAGGCCAACCCCATGTTGTAATACAGATTGGCGTTTCCGCCCCCTTCCTGAATCGACTCCGCTTCTTTTAGCTGCACGATTCCGTCCTTGGCCTTCCCCTTTCGCAAGAGATATATGCCATACAGCATGCGTACATTGGGATCTTCCGGACGGAAGCGCACGGCCCGATCGAACCAGCAGTCGACAGTGAACCCCGACCCTTTCGGCTTGTCCAGCTTTTCCTTCTGGGCAAGATTCATCATGGCAAGCAGTGCCCGCGGGTGGTTGGGGAAAACGCTCAGGACATAGTTGATATCCGCACCGATGACTGCCGTACTCTGCCCTCGCATCAACCGCTCCACCTGCGGGGTGAAGTGTGCATCCTCCACAAGCGAGCGCCGCTCCTTGGGTGTCGTCCGATAGTCGAACGGCCCAAAGTGATTGACGAGCGCACCACAATCAATCTCACCGGCTCTAACACCGCAAGGCGCGAGCGCAACCAGAACAATCAGCGGACCAATAAACTTAAGCATCGGAGCTCCCTAACCTCATTCTCTTCACCCAGGCCAGAAACCAATATATGCAGGCCTTGGGACTCGAAATCCGATGATCCAGCGCCTCGCGAAATGCCGCCTGAGCCACCACCGAACTGCCTTGCCAGTAATGAAAATAACCGTGGCTGAAACACATCTGAAACAAGCGCCGACGCACCGCATCGCCATCGGCCGCGAGACCATCAGGTCCGGCCAGCCCATACCGATCGAGCGTGCGTCGCAACACTCTGTATTCGTTGTTCTCCGGGCGAGGAACCTGGGTGGTACTTTGGGCGTGGACCCGATAGTAGGCCAAAGTCTGGTTCAGCTTGCTGGCCTTTGTCTGGCGCGAGACCCTGAGCCACAGGTCGTAATCCTCCCCTGTCCGCAAGGATTCATCGAGTCCCGCCACACTTTCCAGGACGGTCTTGCGCACCAACGCGGTAATGATATGCACGATGTTGTCGAACAGCAGCTCCCGATAGATCCAGCCGGAATGCGCTTCCACCAATCCAGGGCCATCCCCTTCGGGTGGGGGGGGCGGCAAAAAGCTGCCATCGGCAATACTCTCCCAGCGCAAGAACTTGCCATAGACCAAGCCGATATCAGGATGAGCCAACATGTAGCTTACCTGAGCCTGCAATTTACCCGGCAACCAGACGTCATCCGCATCCAAAAAAGCCAACAGTGTGCCGTTTGAAGCGCGGATTCCCAGATTTCTCGCAGCTGCGGGGCCACCATTTTTCTGACGGAGCACCCTCACCCGATCACCGAAAAGCGCCTCGACAGCCTCCGGCGTACCATCCTTGGAGCCATCATCGACAACAATCAGCTCGATGTTCGGGTAGTCCTGCTCCAAAACACTGCGGATGGCCTGCTCAATATATGGGCCGGCGTTGTAAGCAGGCATGACGACGCTGACGAGCGGCAAGGCCAAATCGCATGGGGGCGTCAAATCGGTCATTCCTGCAGGCCCCTGGCAAGGTCGGGATTACTCACGTATCTCACGGCGCTCAGCCACCCGCGCGCGCCAGCTCATCCCGCACGGCCTCGAGATAGCCATGCCCGAAGCGCAGATCCGGCTCAAGATGGTTGCCCTCGGCCCACTCATTCCACGACTTCACAAAGACAATACGTTCCTCCGGCCGATTGTCCTTCACCCGGTCCAGTGCCCGCCGCAGGTGCCCCCGGAACAGTTCCGGCGTGGAACCCTGCAAGACAACCCCTCTGCTACCCGAACGGGGGGTGTTGTCCCAATTGGGAATAACACAGGGGTAGTCCTTGCCGCCGCTCACGTTCTCGGCAAGCATCTGATCCATGACTTCGGCATGCTGAAAGATGTGCGGAAGCTTGCGCTTGTCCTTCCAGTATTTGCGCAGCCTGGCGACCGGTTCGGCCCACGAGATCCAGTGACGTATCCGAGGCATGCTGGGCGTGACCGTGGCAGAGAAGCCGTGTTCCAAGGGATTCCAATCCAGATCCGGCGTACGCACGCACACGTAAAAAGGATGGGGAATGCCGGCCTCGTCAGCGAGAGCGTTCCAGAAGTCCAGCACCGCTTTCACGTCCGGGATCTGCCAGGCGCGATAGATCACGAACATCGGACGACCGTCCACGGTGATATAGCGTTTGTCCCGAAACGCGGTGAGCAGGTATTCAAAGTGAGCCCGGTGATCGGCCTCACCCGGATAGGTCTGCTCCATCAGCATGCGACGCGGCGCCCCGTGCCAGATGCCTGTCCAAGACTCGTTGGCCCAGCAAAGACAAAACGGGAAATCCGGCTCACCACTCGCGATGATCTCGTTGACCGGGCGCTCCAAGAGCCGCTTGCCACCGAACCAGTAGTGGTAGTAACAAAAACCCTCGACACCATACTTCCGCGCCAGATCTGCCTGGGCCTTGCGCGCCTCGGGCAGTCGAAGATCATAGTAACCAAGATCTGTCGGCACCTTGGGCTGATCATGACCGGGAAACAATGGCTTGGCTTTTCCGGTATTGGTCCATTCAGTAAACCCTTTGCCCCACCACTCGTCATTCTCGGGGATCGGATGAAACTGGGGGAGGTGAAAGGCTATCAGGCGCGCAGGGGATGAGCTCATGGATCGAAAACGGTCAGTTCTGCTGAAGGGATTGCGGGTAGGCAAGAGCCTGCGTAGTGGGCGTTACTCTACCATCGTGCATTCGGCCCGATACGGGCACAAAGGTATTTTGCAGTCCAGGACGTTACAGATATCACGTCCCGGGCACACTCAGAAAATGCTGTTCAACCATAGCTGAAGGCCGGCCCTTCCCTTGCCCAGGCGCTCGCTCAGTGTTCCCGGATAGCCCTTTGCCATAGCCAGGCATCCAAGGGCCATTGCCCGGACCATGCCTCGCCCGCCCGGCATGGCCTTGAGCTCCGAAAGCGAGGCCCGGAAGTCCGTCCAGTCGTCCTCCATCGCCGACCAGGCGTAGCCGGTGCATATGGCCTTGCGCACCATTGCGGCGCCCTGCGCCGGCTTTCCATCCGTCAGCGCGAGCACGGCCCGCAAGTCCTCAAGCATCTCCGGGAGGCACCCCTTGCTTGCCATGACCTGCATCCGGGCCAGTAACGCTGCCTCACACACACGCCCCTCGTCACCCGTCCCCGCATGACGCGGCAGATAGTCCCGGAGATCGACATCGGCCCTGAGCTTGCGCCCGACTCGCTGGTCGAAGCGGCGAAACACCTTGCTGCGATCGGCCCCCACGTAGCGGATCGCCTTGGCTCCACGAAGCCCCGAATGCTGACGAAATATGAAGCAGGGTGCCGACGAGCGCACGGCCTTCTGGGTGCAGGCCAGCCGAAGCTGCATGTCGTAATCCTCTGAACTGAGTAGCTGCGTATCAAAGCCACCCAGTTGCAGGTACACCTCACGTCTCACAAGGGCAGTCGCAAGGTGGAAAAAGCAGCCCAGCATCAGCTCGGCAAAGAAGCTGTCGGGATCGTGCTCCGGCACCGCATGCAGGCGTCCCTGCACAATGCGTCCATCCGGGCCATCACTCCCGTAGTAATGCGGGCTATAGACAAAACCCGCGTCCGGGCAGCCGGTGAGGGCTGCGAGCCGGGTCTCGATGGCATCGGGCAGCGCCACGTCATCATCATCGAAGATCCAGATCAGGTCTCCCCGCGCCTCCTGGATACCCAGATTCACTGCGGTAGGCTTGCCGCCATTCTCCTTCCGGATGTGGCGGATCCGATGACCATAGGACGCCAGCAGATCGGCAGTACCGTCTTCCGAGCCATCATCAATCACGATGACCTCAAGCGGTGGAACCGTCTGGGCAAGAAGGCTATCGAGGCATTCAGCGATGTAGTTGACCCGGTTGAACGTGGGAACCAGGACGCTAACGGTGGGCTGGGACATGAACTCTCTCAAATCACCTTGTGGGCCAAGACCTTCACGCCGCCTTCTGGCGGGATGCAAACTTAGTCAACAAATCTCGCAAGTCACCCACATAGGCCGGAGCGATCAGCAATATGGAGACGACATAGGCTGCCACGCCGACCGTCACCAGGATAGCCATCTGCAGCGCGATCGAGTCAGTCACAGCAAGCACCGGGACGCGCACCATCGCCACCGCCACGAACATCAGGACGGAAGCCACGGTCGGCGCCCCAAGGATGCGTCCCAGATCGCGGGTATCCATACCCACCAACCCGATCGATATGCGAAAGAACACCAGAGCAACCCCGGTCCCGAACAATACCGCATAGGCGGCACCGGTGAGCCCCCACAGGCTCCCCACCACGATCGCGCCAAGGCAGATGATGGTATTGGCGAGGTAAAGGCGGAACGACAGGCCCAAGCGATTGGTGGCGTTGAAAATGGGGATACCGATGGTCGTCGCCGCACGCAGACCGGCACCGACCGAAATGATTTTCAGGATGGGAATCATCTCCAGCCATTGATCACCATACAACAGCGGCACCAGCTCATCGGCGACGGCACCGATCCCGAAGCCGATGGGCACGACAGCCAGGGACAGCAGGCGCCCGCTGCGCAAGATGCCTGCGCGAAATCGATCCATGTCATGCTGGAGGGCCGAAAACGCCGGAAACAGCACTTGCTGCAACGGAATGGCAATACGGGCACGGATTTCATCCGTCAGCGCACGGGCATTCTGGTAATAGCCAAGTGCCCCCGCTCCCAGCAAACGCCCAATCAAGAACAGATCGAGGTTGGCATTGGCATAGAAAAGAAAGCCATTGCCGAAATAGCCTCCGTTGGTACGCCAGGTATTCGCCAGAAAACTGCGGCTGAAGCGCAGCCTCGGACGATACCCGGTGACAAAGGTGTAGGCCAGCATTTGCGCCGTGGAGCCCGCGAGGGAGGCCATGGCGAGACTCCAAACGCCCCAGCCAGACCACGCCAGGAAGATACCGGCACCGGCGCGGATCAACATCATGCCGATCTGCACCACCATGTCCTGCCGGAACATGAGCATGCGCGTAAGCAGACTGCGTGGAACGACCGTCAACTCCTCCAGGATGAACATCACCCCCATGACCTGCAACAACTCTCCCACCACCGGATCGTTGAAGAGCTTCCCGGCAAACAAGGAAGTGACCAGCACAGCCAGGGTCAGAAGAATACCGAGCACGCAGGCAGACCAGAACATCGTATCGATCTGGATACGGGATATGCGCAGACGCTGAATCAGGATGGCGCCAAAACCGAAATTTGCAAAAAGAGCGGCCAGTTCGGTAACAACCGTTGCCATCGCCACGTGACCAAAGTCAGCAGGCGTCAACAGACGAGCAAGCACGGCCATCGATCCAAAGGTAATGGCAGTGCGAATACCGATACCAAGGAAGGTCAGTGCAGCCCCCTGGGCCACGCTCCGCCCCAGATCATCGGGCTTGGGGCGAAAGGCACGCTGGACAAAACTCAACTTGCGATGTGCTTCAGCCATCAAATTGTCATAATCTCAAAAAGGTGCCGATCTCGGCACCAAAACGCATGATGTACGTCAGGAACACCCCATCGTTCGAAAGACATCGAGAGCCCGCACGCACGCCGAAAGTGCTTTGGTCAGACTGCAGGAGACACGACAGGAAACCCTTGATAGACAGATGAAGGCGCGGCGATTCCGCATCGAAGTCCGCCAGCCATGGAAAAAAACCAGACAGATCCAGCCATCGATCAGATGGCGCCAAATTATAGGGGATATCCTGAAAAGTCGCGTGAAATGACACACACAGAAGCAAACAACATCTGAATTACATTGCCCGGCATGCGTTCCGTGGATCAACCTGAATTCAGGCATCCGGCGAACACCCAAACGCCCCGACGGGGAATCACGTGACATTCCGGGCGCTACCACGCGCATATTGCAAAACATGTGCAAGATCGTGAAAAAGCAGCATGCGTCATACCGTGTTTTCACCACGATGAAGCATGCTTGACCCATGGGGTCCGTGACATTTTTCCAAAGCCCGCAGCCCGCTTATCGAGGATAATGCGCGATCTCGAAATAGACTGCTTGCAGCCAAATCCCTCCACACGTCCAATCCCATGCAGATTCTGTTGCTCGACAACTTTGAAGACATTGGAAAGCACCTCAGTGCATCGAGCTCCGGGCACGAGGTGAATGATGTATTTCTGACCCAGGAATGGTTTGCAAACCTGGCTGCGACCGGTTTCGACAGCGCGGCCCGGCCCCGGTTGTGGGCGTTCGAGCAAGACGGTCGCATCGTCGGCTGTGTGCCGATGGCTGACGGCTTCCGCAGCGATGCCCCCATGGGCACAACGCTGGCCAGTCTAAGCAACTACTATAGCTGCCTCTACGGACCTATCGTTCCAGGGAAAGCACTTCCTGCTCAAGCTTGGGCAACCCTCGCCCGGGCGATACGGCAGCATCCGGACCATTGGCCAGTGATCGACTTTCACCCGCTGGACACGGAAAGTGACTTCTTCAGTGGCATGCTGGCAGGCCTCAAGGCCGAGGGCTACTGGACAGACACCCTTTTCTGCTTTGGCAACTGGTTTTTTGAAGTCGAAGGACGTGACTACAGCCAGTACCTGGCGTCCCGTACATCCAAGTTGCGCAGCAATATTTCGCGCGCAAGGAAGAAGCTCGATACCACCTGCTCCTGGAACATCGAAGTCGTCACCGACGAGGGGCCTGCGCTGGAGACAGCAATCGCGGAGTTCGAGCGTGTTTACAATCTGAGCTGGAAGCAGCCTGAACCTTACCCCGAGTTCATCCCCAGCCTCTGCAGGCTGGCCGCCCGCCAGGGCTGGCTGCGCCTCGGCCTGCTGAATGTCGAAGGCCAGACCATCGCTGCGCAACTATGGTTCGTGGTCAATGGCCGTGCCCTGATCTACAAGATCGCTTACGATCAGGCCCATGCGGCCCTTTCTGCCGGAGCTGTCCTGACAGCAGACATGATTCGTCGGGTGATCGACGGTGACAAGGTCCAGGAAGTGGACTACCTGAGCGGCGATGACAGCTATAAGCGCCACTGGATGTCACGACGGCGGGAAAGATTCGGCATCATCGCATTCAATCCCCGCACCATCGGGGGCTTCATTGCCGGCAGCAAGCACTTTCTGGGCAAGCGGATCAAGCACCTGCGCAGCCGCCTTGAAGCCCGGTTTCGCCCCGCGACGGCCTCCGCTGCGGACTGACCCGCCCCCCGATCCGACCACCCGCAGTGAAGGGCGCCTCAAGTCGTCGCCACGGCGGGGCGAGTGACCCGTGTGTTCATCAGCATTCGCAGCCCGAAGCGCATCGCGGTCCGGTCCCACGGAGTGAACCGGGGGATCTGGAACAGATCTGCATCCGGCAGCGCAACACCGGGGGCCGTAGACACGGCTGCGGCGAAGCCCACCTCCCGTGCAATGATCGCATGACGGCTCAGGTAATCCTGATCGGGCCGGCCGTTCGGATAGGCAAACAGCGGGATTTCTTCGCCCAGCAGATCTTCGAGAAAGGCCTTGCTGCCCTGCATCTCGAAACGCGCATCCGCGTCGGAAAGACGTGCAAGAATTGGATGGTTCAGTGTATGAGCACCGATCTGCATGCCTGAATCACGCAGCGCCCGAACCTGATCGGAACGCATCATCAGCCTGTCCGAAAGACGGCTGCCCGCCACCTTCGCAATGGCCGCAGCTCTTTCCAGTCGATCTGCAGGTAATTCGTATTTTATTTGCCGCAGAATGCTCTCAATTGCCGCCCGCTTTTCATCCGGTGAGGCGACGGTGTGCCTTCCCAGCCCGATCTCGATCAAGTCCAACTCCGATCGATCCGTATTTCGCACCGCCTCGATTACCGTGTCATTCCACATCCGTCCCCCATTCAGGAACGAGGTGGCAATGAAAAACGTGGCTGACATCCCATGCTTCTGCAGCACCGGCAACGCGTTCTCTGCGTTGTCGGCGTAGCCATCGTCGAAGGTGATGGTCAGCGTGCGCGCGGGCAACTCGTTGCGAGCGAGCAGATGCACTGCGCGATCCAACGGAAGCACGTTGAACCACCGCTTGACCCAACCCAGCATCTCGTCGAATCGACGGATATCAGGCTCGCCAGGAAAGATCGGATCGGGCTCGGAAAGCACGCGATGAAAGATCAGGGTACTCAGGCGACCCTGGGAACCACCAGGGGCCATGGCCCCGGTTAGCAGCTTGGAGATCATGTCTTATGTGCAGCAGCGGAAGCGGATCCCGCCTGGAGATCAAGTCGAGCCACGGGCGCAGTCGCCCCGAAAGCACCCCGGGTATCCACCTCCCAGCGTTTCGCTTCAATCCAGCGCTGAGTGCAAACCAATATGACCATCACGTTATAGGGTAGATCGAAATAGGCAAGGCTCAGGAACGCACCTCCCACCGCATAGCCGACAATAGCCACCTGACACATGCCCGCCAAGTTGTAAGCCCAATCGAGTTCGGGCCGACCCTTCGCAACTTTGCGGATCTGGGTTCCGATCTTGTAGGTATAGAACCAGATCGCCAGGAACAGGAACAAGCCGATAAAGCCGTGCTCTCCCAAGACCTGGAAATAGATACTGTGAGCCACGTGCAGATCCAGGGGGTCCGGGGCATATCGGGCAAACATCTCAAAGGTGTAGATCTCAAAGCCCCCACCAAAAAGATGATTCTTCGCCACGTTCACACACAGCATCCAGGCATTGATCCGGCCCATTGCCGATCCATCCTGCTCGTAGGACTGTATTGTGTTCATGCGCTCACCCCAGCTGGAAGGCATGAACGCAACAAGCAGAGTGGCCATCACCGCGACGGTGATACCCGCGACCAGCTTCTTCGGGGAGCGCAACCACAGCACGAATCCCATTGCGGAAATGGCCAACAGCGCCCCCCGCGACTGGGTTCCAATCGCCGCCACGGCGGACAGGATCGAGACAGCCAGGAGAAGGCGACGTACCCACGGGTGGGGAGACACCAGGCGCAAGTAATTGAGGAGCGGAATCGCCATGATCAGGGCGACGGCAAGTTCATTGTTTCCCTCGATAAAGCTGCCGGGAGGGCCCCAGACCCGGCTGCCACCACCTGTTGAAATGGTGAACAAACCGCCTTTGAACCCATAAAAGCCGATGGACAGCGCATTGACCCAGGCAAACATCTCGATGTGCTTGCGCTCGTGGAGCGCCGCCAACGCCACCACGGTCATGAGCTGGATCTTCAGTACCTTGTTGAGCTGAACCATCGACTCCGAAGGATAGAAGGCCATGGCTGTCGTGATGCAGACCCATATCAGAAAGAAGATCAGATACTTGACCGGTGACTTGTACGGGATCTTCAGGGGATCCTTCGTCAGCAACAGGGAAATCGCTGCACAGCCTGCGGCCACCATGGCAAAGGGGAAGCTGTGTGCAATGCCGAAGGCGAGCCGATGGGGGTTCATGATACTTACCCAAGTCCATAGCATCACCGCCGTGGTCGTGTGCATGAGGGCACTGGGCAGCACCAGCAAGACCAGGCCCATCAGGACGATGTCACGCATGGGGCGCTCCCGCCTGAACCTTGCTGACAACGTAGCGGAACTTGCCCGACGCCTCCCGGGGGATCTCGTCCACCCGGGTGAGGCTGACCTGGACCGATGCACCAAGGCGGGCCTTGTAGTCCCTTACAATACGGTCGGCACCCGCATCATTGAAAACGGGAGTGGTCACGAGCAGCACCTCGGTGTGATCCAGTGAATGCTGGATGATCTTGAAACGCTCCACGCCCGGCACATCACGCACGGTGTAGATCAGCGCCAAACCATGCATGATCGTACCGTCGGCTGCGACGACGAAATCGGTCGTTCGACCCTGGATCTCTTTCAGCAAGGGGAGCGTCCGTCCGCAGCTGCAGGTCTCATCGCTCATGACTGCGACATCACCGGTGCGGTAACGGATAAAAGGGAAATCGGCAGTCGCGGTGTGAGTCACCACGATTTCGCCGGCCTGGCCTGCCGGCAGGACGGCCCCATCCGGACCGACGATCTCGACGATGATATCCTCGGCCTGAACGTGCATTCCACCGGCCGGGCACTCGTGGGCGATAAAGCCCGCATCTCGCGCGCCATACCCATTGGCCACCCTGGCGCCAAACACCTGAGTGATGGTGGCGCGCTGCTCGTCGTAGAGACGCTCACTCGTGACGAACACAACCTTGATTCCCTGGGCATCAAGCCGAATCCCCTTCTTCCGCGCATGGGCGGCAATGAGAGACAGGGAAGATGGGTAGCCGAACAGCATTGTCGGCCGCTTTGCCCGGATGGTTGCGACGAATCGATCCAGGTTGGCCTCGGACATTTCAAACGCCGGCAGCAGTTCGGTGCGCAAGACCGTGTCCCGGACCATCCGCACACGGTCCTGCGTGCCCAGCTCGATGGGACTTCCCCAAACCACGATTTCCGGGTCACCAATGTCTACGCCCCACCAGCGGGTCACCCGCCACTTGGCACCGACATCATGGCTTTTGCGGGCCTTGCCGATATAGAAGATCAAGGGCTCGCCAGACGAACCGCCCGTGTTGTAGCGGCTCAGGTTGATCGCCCCCTCTGCGCGCAAGCGCTCACCTGCGGCACGCATGGTGGCCTTGTCGGACAGGGGCAGTGCCTGCAGGTCTGCCAGGGAACTCAGTCGTTCCGGATGAAAGCCGACGGACTGAAAGAGATCCCGATAATGGGGAACACGCTCCCCAACATTGACCAGGAACTCCCGCAAACGCTGAACCCGCCATTGATCGAGCGCATCACTGGACAGACGCTCCTGCGCCTCCAGCCGCTTTCGAACGGCAACCGAATCATGGTGCTTCAGGCGTTCATGCAGGGGGAACAGCAGACCGGAACACAAGGAGGTGTATAGACTCATGGATATCGGACGTCGTCATGGTCAGCGTACCGGCGTGTCGAGGACACTCCGGTACACAGCGAGCCATTGTTCTTTCACATGGGGCCAGGCGTAAGCCCGGGCTTCAGTCTGCCCGGCCTCCACGAGGCGATTTACCAGAGCTGAATCACCCAGCAGCCGGCAAACGGACGCGGCCATCGCCACATCATCTCCCGGACGAACCAGCAAGGCCGTACGATCATGGATGGCAATGTAGGGGATACCGCCCACATCGGTCGTCACCACAGGCACCCCGCTTCCGTATGCCTCCAGTATCGAGATGGGCATGTTGTCCACCGTGCTTGGATTCAGGGCAACATCTGCACTGGCATAGAGTTCCGGAATCTGGTCATTGTCGATCCGCCCGGCAAAGCGCACGCCGTCCGCCACCCCCAACCCCTGCGCCAGCAACTCGCATTTCGCCAGATCCGGCCCCGTCCCCGCGACGGTCAAGCGCGCTGCCGGATAGTGTGATCGAACCCGCGCATAGGCACGAATCGCCGTAGGAATGTCGTAGATCGGCTCAAGGTTGCGGGTCACGATGAGGTGCGGCGCGTCGGTACTGTCTCTTTCCCGAGCCCGGAAGCGCGTGAGGTCCACAATGTTCGAGACAATCTGGGCCTGGAGCCCGAAGCGCGCAAACACATCCTTGAGAAACCCGGACGGTGTCACCAACCTATCCACCGCCCCCAACATCCTGACCACATAGGGTGTGGTCGTCTGCAGAAAGGGTTCCGCGTTCCCTCCTCGGTAATTGACGATGATCTTCACCCCACGCAACCGACCGATCACCACCGCCGGCGCGGCAAACAGGTGCCAGGCCCAGCCTGAATTGGCGAAAATATGAAAAATCTGGTTGCGCCCCGCAGCCCGCCACAGGGTCCAGATATAGGGCAGCAGACGGGCGAACGCTCGCAGCACCGGAATACCGCCCACCCAGGTCGGTCGGTACGGCGCATTGGTGCGTACCAGCTCCATCGGAATACCCTCCGACTCCATCAGGCGCACCAATTGACGACATTGATTCGCCATCCCGCCGGACGGCGGTGGCAGGGGGCCGACGACAGCGACCCGGGGCTCAACGGCCATGAAATGCCCTTCCACCCTTGGACGGATGCAGCTTTAGCGCAATGCCGATTGCCAGGGCCACGATCAACAAGCCCGCAGCAAGCTTTCCCGCGAGCAGCAATCGCTCCTTGAGTTCGAGCATGCGGGCAATCTCGGCGGAGCTTGCAGGCGTCTCAACAATCCGCATCCTGGGCTGGACGCCTTCAGCAATAGCGGCGAGTTGCCCCGCATGGCGGGAAATCCTGCCGAGCATGTCGACAGCCGGATCGGCATCGGTCGTAAAAACGTGATTTCCCCACCACAGATACCATTGGTCCATTCCCTTACGGTAATAGGCCACCGCCTTCTCGGGAATCACGAAACCCACCCGGGCCGCCGGATTGAACTGGACGATCCGCGCCATGGGGCGCTCACCACGCAGAGAAGCCCTGAACTCCAGTGCCGACAACGCCTCACCCGACTCGGGATCCAAGAAGACGTAGTTATTGAAGATGTCCAGCGCGCGCCACTTGTTTGCCTTGTCGTCCCAGACCTCATTAAAAATGTGTCCGTTCCCGCCATACCCATCAAAGGAAAAGCTCCACTGACGGGTCGCGATACCACTGGCGTGGGCCATTGCAGTGAAAACATCTGCGAAATCACCACAATAGCCCTCCCCGCGCTCAACAATCCGGGTATAGCTCTCCTCAAGGCCCTTCATGATCGGGCCCCTGTCCTCCAGCTTCACCTGCAGGCTGCGACCCAAGGCCTGGGCGCGGATCCATGAACCCTCAAGCTTGAACTCCGGACGATCAGCCAAGCGCTGAAAGAACTGACTCGGCTTACGCTGTTCAAACCGGAAATCCGACGGCGCCTGCAGAGGCGACCACTCCGCCCCGGCAGCGCTAACCGTGCCGTCGAGCACCAACGCATTGCGCAGACGTACGGCCTCGCTGCTGGGTACCGCCTGGGACAACACCCACGCGACAACCAGCAGCAACACTGCCACGTCCAGCTTCAACAACCGGACCAGCCAGACGCGCCGTCGTGAAGCACTCACCAGCAGAGTCCTTCCACCTCGCCCTGCAGCTTCAGATCCGCCGGCAAACCCACCAAGTCAAGCACGTATTGACCCGGCTTCACCGTCTCGGCCAGCGTCTTGAAGATCTCCGCAGTCGCAAGGCCGACCACAAGCACCTCGGATTCGGCAACCACATCAGCAAGATGCGGCTTCATCAGCGCACCGAGGTGAGGCACATGCTGCTCGATGAAACGGCGGTTGGCCCCAAGCAGGCGGGAAAGATGAACCTCGGGGTCGTAGATGGAGAGCTGGATGCCCTTGCCGACGAGTTGCTCCGCGAGCGCCACCAAGGGGCTTTCACGCAGATCATCCGTACCCGTCTTGAACGACAGGCCAACGAAACCGATCTTCCGTTTGCCGGTTTCCAGCAGCTTGGTGATGGAGAGTTCCACATGACTGCGGTTGGACGCCATGATACCGGCGAGCATGGGAATATCGACGTCGTGAGTCTTGGCAAGGTAGGTGGTGGCACGCAGATCCTTGGGCAGGCAGGAGCCGCCGAAGGCATACCCCGGACGCAGGTAAGCGCGGGAAATGTTCAGCTGCGTATCCTGGCAGACGAGATCCATGACTTCGAACGGATTCACACCCAAGGCTTCGCAGAGCCGCGCGGTCTCGTTGGCAAAAGTGATCTTGAGGGCGTGAAAGTTGTTGCAGCAATACTTCATCATCTCGGCGGACCGGACCGAAGTACGCAGGAACTTGCACGGGAGGTGGCCAAACAGTTGCTGAAGCCGCTCGATCGGATAGTCGTGATTTGCGCCAACCACCGTAAAGGGCGGCTTGTCGTAATCGCGGATCGAAGACCCTTCCCGCAAGAACTCGGGCTGGAAGCAGAGGTGGAAACCTTCACCATCCTTTTTGCCGGAACCGGCTTCGATGATCGGACGCAGGGTCTCTTCAACCGTACCGGGCACCAGCGTGGAGCGGAACACCACCACATGAGGCTCCGCCTTCTCGCGGAGTGCCATTCCCACACTTTCGGCAAGGCGCAGCACAGCCCCTTGATCCTGACTACCGTTCAAGGCCGAGGGCGTTCCCACGCAAACCAGGGAAATGTCACTGGCGAGCACGGCTGCAACCACATCGGTGGTGACGGTGACCCGGCCACTCGCCACCGTGGCCTGCATCAGATCGACCATGCCCTCTTCCACCACCGGCGTCTTGCCTTCACGGATCAGATCCAGCTTGGTGGGGTCGATATCCACCCCAATCACCTCGTGACCATCTCGTGCCAGACAGGCCAGCGAGACGGCGCCCACGTAACCGAGGCCAAAAATGCTGATCTTCATGTTTGTTGTCCCTTGTTCTCGTGAAACTGTTGAATGCAGCGAGTGATGATCTTGTCCAGCCGGTCCATTGAGCGAGGCCAGGCATGGTTGCTCAGCATGCGCGCCCGCCCTGCGTCTGCAAGACGCCTGCGCTCGTCGTCATCGGAGCACACCCGAAGAATTTGCCGAGCATAGTCGTCGGGAGTTTCCGCGACGAGGAAATGCTTCTCGGATTCCGCATCGACGCCGCCCGCCGCAACGCGGCTCGTGACGACCGGCACACCCATGGCCATCGCCTCAAGGATCTTGTTCTGGGTACCGCGGGCAATATTGAGGGGGGCAACCATCAGCGCCGAGGCGCGCACGTGAGGGCGGACATCCGGCACCGAACCGGTCACGGTCACGCCATCCAGCTCAGCGAGCTTCCACACCGCCGGCGATGGATCAGCACCGACGATCAGCAGCTTCAGACTCGGGCGAACGGCCTTCAGCCGTGGCCAGACGTCCCGACAAAAACGGAACATGCACTCCTGGTTCGGGTAGTAATCCATCCGCCCGATGAAACTGATCGTGTCGCGATCATATGACACAGTCTCATCCGGACAGAAAAACTGGGCATCGACACCGTTCGGGAACCAGTCGGAAACCAGCCCTGTGCCATAGCTCTCAAGCGTTTCCCATTCGGCCCGGGTTGTTGCCGTACCCATATCGAAGCTTCGGGCCAGCCGCTTCTCGGCCGCAAGCATCTTGAGCCCTTCAAGACGATAGCCCCACGACAAGGGCCAGGGCTTGTAATTCGCGTACTCAAGCCATTTCTGGGAGTCCATGTCGCCGTAGTCCAGTATCTTGGGGACGTCGCGCACATGGGCAACGTACTGGGCGACCGATGAGCAGTGCACAAAGATCAGATCCCACTTCCGGCTCGACAGCAACTGGTTGACCTTCTGCTGCAGGTCCGGGCAATAGAAAAACCCCATGGACGAGGGCGTCAGCGACGGCAGGCGGGCGACCATCCGCAAGACCTGGACCGGGTTGCTCACCATTCCCATTTCAAAGCCTGCGCAATGGGGGGCGATCCCCCGCCCCTCCTCCGCCTCCGCCTCGGAACGGGCCAGGGAACAGACTGTAACCTGGTGCCCGTTGCTGCTGAGGTGGCGAACCATGTTGAAGGGACGGATCTTCCCTCCCCGCTTGGGTGGATACGGAAAACGGTGACAAACGTAAAGGATGTTCATTGAATGTAGCTCTTCAGCTCGGCGGCGACATCGCCGGGCTCACGTCGGTCGAGATAGATACGGCTCCAGATTTCAAGATTCATCAAGGACAGCAGCGCATCCGTACCATCACTGCGGTTGGCTTCATGATCGTTCATCAGCCCCGCTATCACGTCATGGCGGAACAGGCCCCGTTGCGCCACGACCCGGGGCGATAGCAGTTCCTTGAGGACAGGAGCAAGTTCGCGCTTGAGCCAAGCCCCCATCGGCGTACCAAAGCCGCGTTTCTTGCGATCCAGGATGTCAGCGGGCAGGAGATCGCTGAGGGAGTCCTTCATCAGGTGCTTGAGGCGCCCACCCTTGACCTTGATCGAAGCCGGCATGGCAGCGGCAAGCTCCACAAGCTCGTGATCGAGCAAGGGAACCCGACACTCCAGGGACACCGCCATGCTCATCTTGTCGGTCAGCAACAGCAGATCGTCAGGCAGTTGTGTTTCTGCATCCACGGCAAACATGCGGTTCAAGTCATCCTGGCTCCCCGCCGCCGCGAAGGCCTGCGTGAGGGAATCCGCGGCAAATGCTGTCGAAGGTGCGCACAACAGGCTGTTCACTGTTTCACGGCCCAGGACCTGGAGGTAGCTGCGATAACGCTCATCAGGGCTCATCTCGGCCGTGGCGATGAAACCCTTTGCCAATCGCAGGGTGTTCAGCAGGCCGGAATGCCGATCACTAGGCAGGCGTCGCGCCACGCTGGACATCAATCCTCGAACGACACCAGGGAGCTGCTGGAAACGCTGGGCGTAGTGCCCACCCAGGTAACGCCGATAACCTCCGAACAGCTCATCTCCACCCACGCCGGAGAGGATCACTTTCACATCCTTGCGTGCGAATTCCGAGACCAGAAAGGTCGTGATGAATGCCGTATCGGCAATCGGCTCATCCATGTGCCACAAAAGCTTCGGCAACAGGTCCACGACATCCGGCTTGACCACAATTTCATGGTGCTCCGTGCCAAAAAGCCGTGAAACCTGCCGAGCGTAAGGCAACTCGTTGTAGAGGGTTTCCGCCTCGCCGCCCTCGAACCCGATGGCATAGGTGCGGATGGGCTGGTCCGAATGGCGGGCCATCAGCCCGACGACTGCACTGGAATCAACGCCGCCCGAAAGGAAGGCACCAATCGGAACATCGCTGACCATCTGCATGCGCACCGACTCTTCAATCCGCGCACGTACCCGCTCCCGCCATTCGGCCTCCGACAACGAACGATCAATCCCCGCCGGCAGGCGCCAGTAACGCCATTCCTTTACTTCGCCATTCTCGATGGAGAGCAGCGTTGCGGGAGGCAATTTGCGAATTCCCTTGAACATCGAGCCCGGCGCGGCCACATAACCAAGATGGAGATAGCCGGGAAGTTGAGCCGTATCCAGCTCGACGCTCACCCCGGGCAAGGCAAGCAAGGCCTTTGCCTCGGTGGCAAACGCCAGGCGATGGGCATCCTGGAGCACGTAGAGCGGCTTTACACCGATCCGGTCACGACCAATCAGGAGCCGGCGACGGCGACGGTCCCAAAGGGCAAAGTCGAACATGCCATTGAGGCGAAGAACGAAATCATCGCCAAAGGCATCGTAGGCATGGAGCAACACCTCGCTGTCGGAGCCGGTCTTGAACGTGAAGCCCATCCCCTGCAGTTCGGCCCGCAGCTCCCGAAAATTGTAGATCTCGCCATTACAGACAATCCACACACTGTCATCGGCGTTGGAGATTGGCTGGTGCCCCCCCGCCAGGTCGATGATGGACAGCCTGCGCATCGCGATTCCGCAGGGGCCATCAACGTACTGACCTTCATCGTCCGGCCCCCGGTGGACGGTCCGGTCGCCCATGGCGGTGAGCATTGCAGGCTCAACCCGCAGCCCGTCAAATCGGTAAATCCCGTGAATTCCACACACAATGCCACCTCAAAGTTTGACGATTCGGCCGTAAGTGGCAAGCGCCCGCTCATACACACCCCGATAGCGGGAAATGCTGTTCGCCCAGGTCCGATCCACCTCCACAAAGTGGCGTGCCTGCATCCTGATGCGGGGCCAGTCCTCGCGCTTCGCGAGAACATCGTCTATCGACGTGGCCAAGGCATCGACGCTGCCGGCCTTGAAGAGAAAACCTGTCTCACCATCACGGATCAGCTCGCGATGACCGCCGACATCGGACGCGACGAACATCCTGCCCTGCGCCATGGCCTCAAGCGGCTTGAGTGGCGTCACAAGTTCGGTCAGCCTGATCGGGATGCGCGGATAAGCCAGCACATCGATCAACTCGTAGTAGCGCTGGATCTCGGAATGGGGAACCCGACCGGTGAAGATCACCCGGTCATCCAGCCCCAAGCGGGCGACCTGGGCCTTCAGGCTGGCCTCCTGCGGACCGCCCCCCACAAGCAAGACCCGCAGATCGGGATACTTGCCAACCAGCCTGTGGGCCGCATCAATCAGCAGATCCAGCCCCTCGTACCCGTAGAACGAGCCGGCAAAGCCCAGCACGGTCTTTCCGGTCACGCCGAGCCGGGCCTGATAGGACGGGTCGGGCTCGGCACCGAATGTGAAGGTTGCCACATCCACCGCGTTCGGAATCACCGTGATCTTGCTGTCCGGCACACCCCGGCTCCGAATGTCGCCCCGCAGGCCTTCGCAGATCGTCGTGACCTGATCGGCTCGCCGAAGGGCGAAGCTCTCCAGTGCCCTGGAAATACGGTAACGCAGGCTTCCCTCCGTAGTCGTGCCGTGATCGACCGCTGCATCCTCCCAGGAAGCCCGCATCTCATAGACCACAGGTATCCGGTGCTTGCGCCCCACCCAAAGGGCCGGCAAGGCGTTGAGCACCGGGGAATGGGGATGAATGACATCCGGCCGGAGTTGCATGACGAGCTCGTCCAGCCGACGGGCCGTCAGCTGCATCTGGGCCAGTAGCCCTTCTTGGCCATCGCTCGGGGTGCGATGGAAATGCCAGCCATCCACCTCCTGCTCAAGGGCGTCACCCGCGCCCTGCTTGGGCGTGGTCAGATGATAGGTCTCCCAGCCCAGGCGGCGCTGTTCCCGCAGGATAGAAACAGTGCGGAAGGCGTAGCCGCTATGCAAGGGCAGGGAGTGATCGAGAACGTGGAGAATACGCATCAAGCCGCCCTCATTGCCGGAACGCTGCCCGTGACGGCCTGACAATTGCGCAGGAAAGCCTCAAACATCAGCAGTGTCCACAGCGGCGCACTGTAATCACGGCTTCCATTCTGATGGGCGTCCACGAGATGCCTGAGATACGCCGGATTGAACATGCCGGTCGCCGCCAGGATCTCGCCAGTCAGGGCGCTACGCACCCTTTCCCTGAGGGGGCCACGGAACCAGTTGGCCAGCGGCACGGCAAACCCCATCTTGGGGCGATAGAGCACATCATTGGGCAGCATGGGCTCCATCGCCTTCTTGAACAGGTACTTGCCTTCCTGGCCCTGGATCTTGTGGGTGCTCGGAAGGCTGGCCAGCCATTCGACCAGGGGATGATCCATGAGGGGTTCACGGACTTCCAGCGAATGGGCCATGCTCGCCCGGTCCACCTTGGTGTTGATGTCGCCCACCAGGTAGGTCTTGATGTCCAGATACTGGATGAGCGCCAGCGGATCGTCGGTACCCGCGTTCGCGGCATGGCGCCGAAATACCTCCAGCGCATTGTAGCCCGCCAGACGGCGTTGAAAATCCGGCGAGAATAGCTGCGTACGCATATCCCCCCGCAGGATCGAGACGGAGTGAAAGTACGCCTCGACCGAATCCCGGCCGAGCGCCTGAAAGGTCGTCTTCGCACGAAAAACCCGCGGCGCCCAATCAGCCTTTGGATAGACCTGCCCGAGCAGTCCGAACACCGGCTTGCGCACCCCCAAGGGAAGAGCGCCGCGCATTTTCTCTTCCATCATGTGGAAGCGATAGCGGCGGTAGCCCCCCATGTTCTCATCCCCCCCGTCACCCGACAGAGCCACGGTCACGTGCTTGCGGGCAAGCTGGCACACCCGGTAGGTGGGAATCGCCGAACTGTCGGCGTAGGGCTCGTCATACAGGGCCGCCAGCGTATCGATCAGATCGAAGTCATCGGACTGAACGGTTTCAACCCGATGATTGGTCTTGTAACGGTCGGCCACCATCTGGGCAAACGCCGACTCGTTGAAGGCCGGATCGTCAAAGGCGATGGAACAGGTATTGACGGGCTCTGAAGACAGGCCGGCCATGGTCGCCACCACGGCACTGGAATCCACTCCGCCAGACAGAAAAGCCCCCAGGGGAACCTCGGCGACCATGCGCAGACGCACCGACTCGCGCAGGCGCTCGACCATTTCAGCCTGAGCGTCGGCCAGGGACACCTTATTGTCGAGGGTGAAACGCACGTCCCAGTAGGGCTTGGGCTCCGGGACGGGCTGGCCGTGACGAATGCACAGGGAGAAGCCGGGCTCAAGCTTGCGGGCACCCGAAAAGATGGTACGTGGCTCAGCCACATAGCCAAGAGCAAAGTACTCTTCGACCGCCAGGGGGTCCATGCTTCGGTCAAGGCCAGGATGCTGCATCAGCACCTTCAGCTCGGATCCGAACATCAGGGTGCCGTCGTCCAGAATCGCGTAATACATGGGCTTGACGCCCATCCGGTCGCGGGCCATGAAGAACGTCTGGCGGTTGCGATCCCACAGGGCGAACGCAAACATGCCGCGGAAGCGCTCCACGCATGCCTCCCCCCAGGACTCCCAGGCATGCACAATCACTTCGGTGTCGCTGCGGGTGTGGAAGCGATGGCCAAGGGCCGTAAGTTCTGGAATCAGCTCCTGGAAGTTGTAGATCTCTCCGTTGAAGACCACAACCACCGACTCATCTTCGTTGAACAGGGGCTGCTGCCCGCTTGAAATGTCGATGATGGAAAGACGCCGGTGCGCCAGCGCGACCCCCGGCTCAAAGTGATATCCGCTCTCATCCGGCCCACGGTGAAGCTGGATGTCGTTCATGCGCTGCATGAGTTCGCGCGGGAAGGTCTGTTTCGCTCGTGTATCGAAAAGTCCGGCAATGCCGCACATAGTTGCTAACCCTTATTCCGTCGTCTTGCCCGGGCAAGTCAATTTGAAAGTCCCGACAGGGATTGATACAAACCTGCGTACTGCCCCACCATGCCATCAATGCTGAAGAACGTTTCGACGCGCTTGCGTCCTGCCCTACCCTGCTCGGCAGCGAGTTCGCGCCGGATCAGGTAAGGCTGAAGTGCACCGGCCAGCGAATCCGCATCCTGAGGAGGGACCAGCACTCCGGTCACCCCGTTCTCGACCAGCTCTCCACTGCCACCGACCGCGGTCGCAACGACCGGCAGGCCGGCCGCCATTGCCTCAAGGATGGTGTTGGAAATCCCCTCAGCTTTGGAGGGAAGCACAAAACAATCGAACCCCGACATGACATTCGGCACGTCACCCCGCTCACCGGCCAACCAGACGTGACCATCGACACGCTCCCGGGAAATCTCTGCCTCAAGCACTTTCCGAAGCGGCCCCTCACCGACGAGGATCAGCCTGGCGAGCGCCGCCAGTTCAGGCTGACACCGAATGAGCAGGACGAAGGCCCGAAGCAGATTCATCTGGTCCTTCACCTCCTGCAGACGCCCCACCGTGCCAAAGACGTAGAACTTCGGATCGTTGAACGGAGATCCCGCAATCGCTGCCCTCTGCAGCCCTCGCGGCACAAACCGCTCCAGATCCACACCATTGCAGATCCGGGTCACGCGCCCTCCGGGAACTCCGATGGCGTCACGCAGATAGGACTCAAGATGTCCGGAGAGCGCGATGTAGTGGGTCACAAAAGGACGATGCAGGCGACGGATCAGGCGATAGGTCCGGTTGGTCCCGTCCGGATCGGTAACGTCCCAGCCGTGCTCGCCGTGAATCCGCACGGGAACGCCTGCCAACCAGGCCGGCAGAGTCGTCTCAAGCGCAGCCAGATTGCGGGTATGAACAACATCCGGGCGATACTTGCGAAACAGGCGAAAGAGCGCCGGAAACAATCTGATGCTGTGCCCGGGGGGTTTGTGCAATGCGACAAATTCTACATCCGGGCGGCTTACTCGGGCGCAGAACACCGGGTCACATTTTGTCAGAGCCACGACCACGTGCCGAAAGCGGCGCACATCAAGACGATTGATCAGATTGACCACACCATTCTCCAGCCCACCGACGGCGAAGCTGAATACCACGTGCATCACGAGGAGACGTCCATCCTTGCCTGAAGCACTCATTTCGGGGCCGGCTGAACGGTCTTCGCAATCATGTCGAGGAGCGCCGGCCCGTTCGCCTGATGGAAGGCCTGGAGCGCCGACGCTGCGGCTGTCAGATCATCTGCTGTCGCCCAAACGGCGACGAAGACAGAGGTGTCCGGGTGACCCTGCAAGCGCTCCAGCACAAGCAATGACTTGGCAACGTAATCATTGGTAACGAGACGCCCATTTATCCAGTAGCCCGACCACACCAGCGCACTGGCCGACTCCCTTGCCATACTGGTCACCAGCCAATGCCCGGCACCGGAATCGGGCCCCCGACTTTGAGCCAGACGGTTCCAGTGCAGATCGTTCGGCAGCAACAGGGCGTTCTGGCTCTGCACCAATTCATGACCGGGCTGCTGATCGGCATAGCTCGCCACATAGACCGACACGACCTGCTTGCCATTTGCGTAGTGACGAAGACTTTCCTCCCGATAGCCCATGAAAGATGGCTTGAAACTGACGGACGGAGCAGCAAGCCCACTCCAGGGTGCAGCGATGGCCAACGCAGGTATGGGCGACGCCGTGGCCGGATGCAGTGCCTCGGAGCTTTCGAGATGATGCAAAACCAGTGGTGCAGCGGCAACGGCCAGCGCCAAGGGAACGAGCCGGGCAAGACCTGACCGCGCCACGCCCGCCTTCATCGGAGACAGTTGTCGGGGCACCTCCGGGTCGAGATCCTCGCGCCAATGCCCCCCAATCCAGAACATCAGCACGATGACAATGCCAAAGAACAGCCATCCGTACAAAATATGGTCAACGCCCGTAGCAATTCGATTGTCGCTGAGGAAACCCAGCATGACGATCATGTAGGCGCGCAACCAATTAGCAATGATCGGAACAACAATTGCGGCAACCAAGAAAAGCAGACGCCGGTGAAGCGAGCGATAACTCAGGTAAGCATACAAGGTACCCACCATCAGGGAAGCCATCAGGTAGCGAACTCCGCTGCATGCCTCAACCACCGACCAGCGCCCATTGGGAACAACAAAATGGAGCCCTTCCTGATAAACAGGGACACCGGAAAGGCGGAGTGCCGAGACCGTAAACTCAGCGGTGTAATCCATCATCACCGGTAGCAGGAATTCCCCGATCGGAATCCCGAAAAGCAGGAACAGAATAGGAAAGGCCAGAGGGCGGGCAAGTTGAAAACCGAGCACACCTACCAGGCTGAAGACGAGGATGAAGGCCAGGGCCGCATGCGTTACGGAAGCGACACTGGCCAGTTCGCCGAGCAACCAGCCAAAGCCAGCTGCGAGGATCGGCAAGGCCATCACCGGGGCAGTCCCGATCTGCAGTCCGACCAGGCGATCCCTGTTGCGCCAAACCAGCCAGCCGGAGATCGGCAGCACCAGAAGTCCGTGAGCAAAGGTTTCGGAGCGCCACCAGATGGAGAACACCTCCTGGGCGGTACCTGAATACCATGCAACAACCCAGGCCAGTACGGCAGCCATGGCCAAAGACACCCGCAAGATAGGGCTCATTGAGTTTTCCTGTTGTTTACGCGGCATGGACACGTCGATTGCCATCAGCGGGATTGGCACTTGGAGACGAACGACATGTTCATGGTATCGAGCGAATGTCTAGCCGAGATTACGCACAAGCGTCGGACCAAGACGGTTGGCGACTCCAATCGGCAAGCGTCTCCACAAGGCAATGAAGGCACGATACTTGGGGTTCAGGGGATTGTTCTGCGGGATGGCGTCCCGTTTGAAAAGACGATACTCATAAGACAGGGGCTGCGGTTCAAAACCCCAGTTCTTCTTGAAACTGAAGGGCCCGGTACCCGCCTTGCTGCGGCCGTAGTCGAAGACGCGGCAACCCCGGTTGCAGGCGTGACGCATCAACTCCCAGTACTTGAAATCATTGGCGGCCAGATCCCGCGCAGCCAGATCGTCTCCCGCGTAGTACGGAAGGATCTCCTCGCGAAAATAGAAACTCAGCACACTCGACAACGGCTTGCCATCAGCGGTGGACACCGTAAGGATGTCGCAATCCTTGCCGAAAACCGACAACAAAGTCTGGAAGAATTTCTTGGACAACGCCGGCGTACCGTGGCGCAACACATTGTCGGAGTAAAGGGCAAAGAAACGATCCGGCGTGGGGTCGAAAGTCGCCACCAAGCCGTTCTTGATGCCCTTCCGGACCATCGCACGCTGCTTGCGCGGAATCGCTGCCATATTCGCATCTTCGTCCGGGAGGATCTCCTTGCGGAAGGTGAAATAGACCTCCTGCCGCGGCCAATCCAGGTGTCGGGCGCTGAGATTCCGGTATTCGAGATGCTGGACGCCGATCTTGCGGGCCAGATCTTCCGCAGCCGCCTCAAGGGCCGCCACCGCTTCCACATCGTCTCCGGCGACCCCCCCATAAACGGCAAAAGGCAGGGATGTCAGGGCATGGCCGAACAGCCGGCTTTTCACCTCCGCCAGCGGCAGGACGGCCACGACCCTGCTATCGCGCTCGGCGATCAGATAGTGCGTGTTGTGCCGGAACACGTCCCGCATGATCCCTCTCCACTCGATCCGGTGAAAGAAGGTTGCACTGGGGCAGGCGTACACGAACTCGTTCCAGCGTACAGAGTCAGCCTCTGCGAATGGACGCACTTTGACTACAGAAACCATGCCGGAAACCCTAAACAGACTGACTTGCCGCAGGCAGAAACACATCGTCCATCCTGCCCCAGGAAAAATCCTGGAGAAGGCGCTGGAGACGGGCCTCGGTCTGCGCGAGATTGACGTAATGCCTGAATCGCGCCTTGGCAGAAGCCTCGCGCACGACCGGCTGCCCGGGATCAATCTCCCAAGGATGGAAATAGAAGATGGCGGGTTTGCGGTCTTCCTGGTTTACTTTCCGGATACCCCAGGCCGAAACAGGGTAAGGCAGCAGGCGGAAGTAGCCTCCCCCGCCCACCGGCCAGTTGCGTCCGAAACGCCTCACCGTGGTGATGGGGATCTCGACAAGCTTCGCGCCAACCGCGTATGGGAAACGGGGTGCATCAGGCACGCCGTAGTGGTCATGCTTTACCGGATAGACGCTTGAACTATAGGCATAGCCCGCCTCCTCGATGCAGCCGTGAGCCCAAGGATTTGACAGCCCGACCGAGAAACTGGGCGCCCGATAACCTCGCACCTCACAGCTAGCCACATCCTCAAGCACCACCTTGGCGAGCTTGATATCGGCTAGAAAGGCTTCTGGTGACTGGTCACTGGCCCGCTCGTGGGCATAGCCATGACTGGCTAGTTCATGCCCTTCGGCAGCGATTCGCCTCACCAAGGCGGGATATCGCTCCGCAATCCAGCCCAACGTGAAGAAGGTGCCCCTGGCACCACGCTCGGCGAGAATCGCAAGAATACGCTCGACGTTCCGCTCAACTCGGCACGGAGTGGTGTTCCACACATCCTTTGGAAAATGGGATGCCAAGGCGGAAACCTGGAAGTAGTCCTCCACATCGATGGTCAGGGCATTGGTGACCTTTCCTCGGTCATCTCGCGATACGGTCATTTGCTTGCAACCTCTTTCCCTTCTCCGTCAATGCGCTGCTCGGCAGCACCGATCAACTGACTGAGAGCGTTCAGGGTAGTGGAGAGAGTCCGCTCAAGGAGGGCCAGACGGTCCTCAAAGCGGGTCGTATCATAGCCAGCCCCCAAACCGGCAAGGGTCCGTGATGCCTCGGGATCGGCCAGCAGGCGCAACAGATCGCCCCCGGAATGGAGCTGACCAGGCACGGCTGCTTCGGTCTGGCGTGCCGCCGGCACAACCTGCTCCTCGCTCATCTCGGTGGCGACCTGCTCCACGAGTTCAGCCGAAATCTGGCGCTTGTCAGACAAGAATGCAGCCAGCATTATTCTGTCGCAAAGCGCATTGATGCGACGGGGAATCCCCTGGCTATGATCGAAAATGCCTTTCAGGGCCTCCGCCTCAAAAGCCGGGTTACCCTTCCAGCCGACACATCCGAGACGATGCTCCACGTAGGCCTGGGTTTCCGCCACGTCCAAGGGGCCGAGGTGATATGACGCTATGACCCGCTGGCGCAACTGCACCATTTCGGGACTTTGCATGATGCTTCTGAATTCGGGCTGCCCGACCAGGAAACTCTGCAGCAATGCATGATCTTCCAACTGAAAGTTGGAAAGCATCCGTAGTTCTTCTACCGCACGCTGGGTCAGATTCTGCGCCTCGTCAACGATCAGCAGCGCACGCTTGCCGGATGCCGTCGTGGATACGAGAAACGCTTCGATCGCCAGCAACAAGTCACTCTTCGAAAGGTGCTTGCTCGGTATCCCGAAGGAAGCCGCAACCAGTCGAAGTATGTCATCGGCATCTATCTGTGTACTCACCAGATTGGCGGCGACGATCTTGCCGGGATCCAGCTTCTCCAGCAGGCTGCGCACCAGCAGCGTCTTGCCAGCGCCGACCTCACCAGTCACGACAATAAAACCCTCATTCTGGTGAAGCCCATACTCCAGATAAGCCATCGCCCTGCGATGACCCCGGCTACCATAAAAAAAGGACGGGTCCGGATTCAACTGAAAAGGCTTGCCGCGCAGACCGAAATAAGCTTCGTACATGAGCGCCCTCAGAACCTGACGGAAACCGAACCGATGATGGCATTCTCGGTATAGGAGCTCGTCCCTTTGCCCTCGCTGTTGCGAATCTGCAGTGAGCCATCGGCCTTGGACGTGAACTGAGTCATCACGCCGGCATAGATGCGGCGCGTCCGGTTGCTCAGATCGATACTTGAGGCGGTACTGACACTGTCCTGATGGCTGCGCACCAGTGTCAGGCCGATGTTAGCCGAGGTGACGGGCGTCAGCAGACGCGTAAGACTCACCGTACCGCTGATGTCGGTTATCCGCGAGCTCGACGCAAAATCCCCGGTCAAGGCAAAATCCTGGCTGGTCAGCGTGGAGCGCTCGGAGCGATAAACCGAAAACTGGAGGGTATTCCTGGGGCTGGTCACCATCATGTCCAGATTGATTCGTCGATCCAGAAAGACTCCGTTCGAGAGCACAGCCTGGCTCACTCCCAGGCGGTTGGGAAGTCCCCGCTCCGCGATGTAGGAGCGCACGAAGGCATCCCTTTCAGCCAAATCCGGGAAGCGCGCGGCGGTCATTGCCATCAACAGGCCATAAGTATCTAGCTGAGCACTCGAGTTCAGGGATTGATTCGTGGAACTTGCGTCCTTGGAGTAGCGCGCCGAAACGATATAGCGCCCGCTCTGGTGACTGGCGCTCATCAAGTAGCCGGGGCCGAAGAAGCGATCTTCCCAGAGGCCCGAGAACTTCGTCTGGGGGCTTGCCATCCAATCCAGGGCAACACCGGTGATGGTGGAGCGCTCGCTGTCGACCGTCCGGTAGTTATTGGATTCCGACCCAACGATGAGACGCATCTGAAGTTGCGGATCGATCTGAAGCAGCGCACTTCCGCGAATTGAATTGCTATTCAGATCACGCCGATCCGTTGCCTCAATGGCACTATCGACGGCGACCACCGACCATCCGACTCTGCCAAACGCCTTCGGGTCGGAAACATTCGCCGACAGGGTTCGACTCTGCATCTTCTGAAAGGTACCCGAGGAAGTATCGGTATCTGCCAGCGTGTAGCGCAATTCAGCCTTACCGGTGGAGGCGAAACGCCCTGTGAGGTAGGGGCTGACAACGATATTCCGAACACTGGTCTGATTGGATCGCCCGGTAACACCATCTCCGGACTGCACACCGAGACTTGACAGCGCCTCCTGGGAAACCGTGGCCTGCAAATCAACGAAAGCCAGATTTTCCCAAGCCGTCAGCTTGCCATCCCCACGCAGGGTCAGATAACCCCGGCTCAGGTCCGAGTCACGCCCATACAGCGACGCATTGAACGCTGCTTGCAGATTTCCCTTGACTCGAGCCCCATCAGACCTCATCGCAACACTCGGACTGATCATCGTGATCCAGTCACTTTTTGCCTCAGAACCGTTGCGTAGCTGAACGTTGTCGGTGATGGTCTCCGTTACACGGACAGCAGTCTGAAAGATTGGCGCCACTGACTGCGCCTGAGGCTTTTCCTGCACTTGGGAAAAGGCCGGGCCAGCAAACGCCGCCGACAATGCAGCAAAACACAGGCTCGGCAAGGAGCCGGGACAACAGGCAGGGTGACGGAGCTTCACGCGCCCTCCCTCGGTCCCTGACCATAGCCATAACCATAACCGTAGCCATAGCCGTAGCCGTAGGAACCACCACTGGTTTGCTGTGCCTTGTTCAGAAGCATCAATCTGACCGGACAAGAGTCGATGGTGCCCAGCGCCTGCTTGACAGCAGCCTGCGTGGTGCGATTGGACTCAACAACCATCACTACCTGCCCCATATGGGTGGCAAGCACGCGGGATTCCGTCGTCACCAGAAGCGGCGGGGAGTCGAATACAACGATCCGATCTGAATAGCGGTCAGCAAGCTCCGCCAACAGATGGTTCATCGCATCACTGGCCAGCAATTCGGTTGCCCGCGGATGCGGCGTCCCGGCAGGAAGGATGCTGAGCTTTTCAATATTCGTCTTGAGAAGCACATCGCCCAAATGCATGTCGTTGGAGGTCAGCACATCCATCAGCCCCTTCCGTGGCGCCAGACCTAGGATGTTGAGAACGGACGGACGAGAGACATCCGCGTCGATCAGGAGCACGGTGTGGTCCAGCTCCATGGCCATGCTGATTGCGAGGTTGATGGAACTGAAGCTCTTGCCCTCACCCGGAAGGGAACTCGTGACCATGATCAGGTTTGCGTTCTTGACCGCAGCAGCCCCCTTCCCCTGCACGTTGCGCAACAGGGGGCGCTTGACGATACGGAACTCGTCCCCAATCAAGGAACGTGGTGCATTGGGTGTAACGATTCCAATCGAATGAAGGCGATCAAGATCAATTTCAACAAAACGATCCGGACTTTGCGCACGGGATACGGCAGCCGCCGGTACTACCGAAGCGGGCTGCTCAGTCACAGCAGCAACCGGTGACGGCACCGTGGTTGAGGTTGGCGCCACCGCCGGCGCCTGGTCGGAAGGCTCCTGACGCTCGGCGGTATCGCCGTTACCGGCAGCTCGCTGGAGTTGCTCGAGCCGCTCGACGGCCTTTTCAATAATGCTCATATCTGCCCCTCAAGCCATTCTGGCCAGCATCAACCAGACCGTCATTGCGCCAAACAACCCCACCAGGGCTCCCACCCCACCAAGAAACGCGATCTTGCCCCGACGCTGATTTCGCGCCCGGTCAGGATCGGCAATCATGCTGACTGCACCAAGCACCGCAAGCCCCGTCACGTCCCGCAACACGTTCGTGTCCGAGAACGTCGGACGGATCTGACTGATCAGGAAACTGATCGCAGCCCCCATCAGCAAGGCAGCAAGGCCGGCGGCCGGCATCAACAACAGCCGATTCGGCGCGGCAGGCTTGTTCGGCACTGTCGGCGGGTCGATCAGGCGGAAGTCAGCCACACCGGATGTAGCCCCCATCTCGACGGCCATCGTGGCGGACTCGCGGCGCGCAACCAGTTGATCATAGTTGCGCTTGTTGACGTCGTAGTCCCGGTTAAGCTGTGTGTATTCGGCCTCGATCTGCGGCAGCATGCGGGATGCCGCCGACAGCGACTGGACACGGCTCTCGTACTCTGCAACCCGGGCACGCAACGACGCCACATTCGCCTCCGCCTCGGCAAGAGACATCTTGAGTTGCTGGTAAACAGGGTTGGAACCTGCCGAACTCGACATGCCGGTAGGTGCTGTCTTCCGGCGATTCTGGATCTCCTGGATCTTCTGCGCTTCGAGTATCTCGATGGTCTTGCGGGTTCCGACAACGTCCGGATGTTGGTCGGTGTAGCGCTGCAGCAAACCATCCAGCGTCTTTTTCAGCGCTTCGATACGTCCGTCGAGTTCGGGCACCGACACCGCCGCCAGCGACGCGCTGCTGACGTTATCAGGCAGCAGGATGGGCTCTTCTCCAACGATCTGGCGCTTCAGGGCATCACGGGAGTTCTCCGCTTCACGCAAGGCCAGACGTGCCTGACCGAGCTGCTCGTTGGCTTCGTTCATCTTGGCGAAGTAATCCCGCCCACCAGATCCGACGGTGGTCAGATTGCGCAGCTTGTACTCCTTGAGCCGGTTCTCGGCTTCCTCAAGCTTCTGCTCGTAAGACTTGATCTGCTCTTCGATGAACTTGCGGGCAGTGTCTGAATCCTTGCGTTTGTCACCGAGTCCGGATTCGACGAACATGGACACCATGGACTGAACGACACGCTTGGCACGCTCCGCATCAGTATCCGTATAGGCCAGCGTATAGAGGTTGTCGCGACCGGCAACCCGGATCTCAAGAGACTTCGTAACGCCGAGAATGAGCGCTTCACGCTCTTCCTTGGTCTTGACTGTGAGATCTAGATCGGCCATCCGGATCAGTTTTTCCACATTGGGACGGCTGATCAGTGTTCGACTGAGAATGCTGATCTGCTGATCAACATTGGGCTGGACGGCAAGCCCGGACATCAGGGGTTTGAGGATGGATTGGGTATCCACATAGACCCGCGCCGAGGACTCATAACGGTCAGGCAGCAAGTAAACCGTCGCGGCAGCGATCGGGCCGACGATCCATGCAGCAGCCAAGCCCCACCAGCGATAGAGCCACATGCCGCGGAGGATCACCGACAGCTGTCTTAGTATGTCTTCCATTGGGAGATTCCGAAGGCGGCTCCCCGGGACGCCCCGGGGAGGAAATCAAGAAGAATGGGTCAAAACCAGCTTTGAGGAATGATCAGGACATCGCCCGGCTTGAGCTCGACGTTCGCAGAGACGTCGCCACGCTTGATGAGGTCTCGGAGACGAACCGAATACTGCTTGCTTCCCTCTGACGTACGCAACAGCGTTGCCCGATTGCCATCGGCAAAATCGGTGATGCCGCCTACCGCAATCATGAGGTCAAGCAGCGTCATCTTCTGCTTGAACGGGAGCGTCATCGGGCGAGCCGCCTCGCCAACAACCCGAACCTGCTCCGAATAGGGGCCGACAAAGGACGTGACAATGACGGTCACGACCGGGTCACGAATGTACTTGGCAAGCGCCTTTTCGATCTCGCGGGCCAGCGTGGACGCGTCGCGTCCGGCAGCCGGAAGATCCTCCACAAGCGGCGTGGTGATCCGACCATCCGGGCGCACGGGAACCTGCATGGACAGTTCGGGATTTCGCCACACGACGATATTGACGGAATCACCGGGCCCTATCAGGTAGTTGTATTCGGCGTTCGTGGCGGAAGCCGGCGCTGCGGGATGAGGTGTCGCGCACCCGGTCAGCCCCGCTGCAAAGCAGGCCAGCGCACCAATCGTCAATAGTCGTTTCATAAAAAACCTTTCCCTCAATTAGGCTCGTCTGCAGCCTTCTGATGATAACAAGCGGATATTACGGCAGCCCGAACACGGCTCTGGAGAAAAACGTCACGCCACCCCGCAATGGGCACATGGCGCAACGATTCGTAAACGAAAAAACCACCACGAACACCGGGATTCGTCATATTTGCGATGCAAACTGGAGCGAACAAGCGTCAGAAGGACCAGCGTGCCTCGGTGTATACGCGATCACGATCGTCATAGCGACCGAACAGACCGTTAGGCTTTCCGCCGAAGACATCAACACCGAACGTAACCTTCAGGTTCTTCGCGGCGGTCCACTTCACTTTCGGCCTGAACATGAAATCCGTGCGATTCAGCATTGAAACCAGCAGGGCTTCCGTCTCCCATGCCTGGGTAACCCGGGTACCCAACAGGATGCTGGCTCCGCCCTCGGTACGATCCGTCCCGATGGATGGATCGTGGTTTGCCGCCCGACGGGCAAAGTACTGGAGGTTGATCCGGCCATCATTGAACGCGGGCACATCAACCCCGATGACGTAGTCGAGGGTGTCTTGCCGGACCAAGCCATTTGGCGCAGCAGGGTCGGTCGAAAGGAACTGCCGTCCCCGCGTGTGTACAACCTCACCTTTCAGCACGAACTCACCAAAATCCTTGGCGACCGTTCCACCCAACTGGGTGATCCGGTCATGCCGGGGCTCAAACTCATTCAATCCAACAACATAAAAAGTCTGGGCGACATCAAGACTACGGTAGTAAAAACCCGATACGTCCCACCCCCCGACAAGCCGGGAAAGACGCCCCCCCCAATTGGTGTTCCCTAGCGAACCATCCGGCTTGACTTCACCACGAACGTTCGCTCCCCGAGGAAGCGGATAGAATTCCGCGCCTGGCTTGCCGATCCTGTCGTAGCTGGGCGACGGAATCCAGACCAGCTCGGCGTGGGTCTCGCCGAAATAGTACTCTGCACGCGCTGCCCACTGGGGAATGCGCAGTTGTTCGAAATCGGGCAGATAGAATGTCCTCAGATCCCTGGCGGAGACCACGTCGGCAAAGAAGAGGCCGACCATCTCGCCCCAAACGATGTGCTGCCGCCCAAGCCGGACATCCACCTCACCCGCCGAGAAGTCCACGTAGGTTTCGCGAAGATCAAACTGATATTGCTGGTCCCGGCGCACAGCATCCGGATAGAAGCCGGAATCGATCGCGAAGACCGCATCCGCGTCAGCCCGCCCGGAAATCTTCCACTTGAAACCGGAACTGCTACCTTGGGCCGACAGTTCCGCACGGGACCGGGCCATCGACCAGTGTTCCCGATCAGCATAGGTTCGCGCAAGATCAAACTGGAGAATACCCCCGGCCCTGGTTTTCCCGGCTTCGTCGAGATCAAGATCAAGATCATCGTTGGCTGCGGTAGCGGACCCCGCCGAGGCCAGCATCGCCAAGGCCAAGGCGAGCAAAGTGGGCTTTGACCTGAAAAGATTCATCTATTCCTCTTGCTAATGATTGCGATCAGATCTCAGGGTCGTCTTCCGGCTTGCGTCGATCCTGAACAAATTTCCAGGCTCCGTCGCGCCGCAGACCTAGAGCGGTGATCTGGCCATCCTCCATCCTGACCAAACGATCAGCCCGGTTCATGACTCGCTTATCGTGGGTTGAAAACACGAAGGTAGTACCGTCGTTCTGGTTGAGATCCCGCATCAGATTGAGAATGCTCTCCCCGGTACGTCGATCCAGATTGGCCGTCGGCTCGTCCGCCAGCACAACACGTGAATGGGTCACCAGTGCCCGGGCAACCGCCACTCGCTGCCGCTGCCCACCAGACAACTGGTTTGGACGGTGATGGGCATACTTCGCCAGCCCCACCTTGGACAGATAATGATTCACCCGCTCCCGCCGCTCCGGCGCCGACAGCTCACGCATTTGAAGCAGCGGGTACTCGACGTTCTCGAAGGCTGAGAGCACCGGCAGGAGATTGAAGGTCTGAAAAATGAAACCGATCGTTCGTGCACGTACGTCAGCAAGATCGTCAGGGCTTTGACCGGACACGTCCTTCCCCTCAATCTCGACACGCCCCTTGCTTGGCGTATCAATGCACCCCATGATATTGAGCAATGTCGATTTACCACTCCCGGACGGCCCGGCAATGGCCATGAAAACACCCTCTTCAACAGTCAACGACACCCCCTCCAGCGCGGTGACGTCCTGTTCGCCAAGTCGGTAGGTCTTGCTTAAATCGTCAACACGGATAATCGGCATTTGCACACTGAACTATGTTGTTTGCTTTCCAAGGATAACACCATGAGCTTCAAGTTTTACCTGCCCGGCTTGCGCGCAACCTGCATTGCACTCATGGCTGCCTCAGTGATGGGGCTTTCCGCCCCTGCACTGGCAGACGACGACGATACAGCCCGCACCGTAGTGGCTCGTTCCGACGAAGTGCGCTTTCCGCGCGATGGCTTTCAGGTCCTGATCACGATCGAGTCAACCACCCCGGGTGAGCCTGCTGACGAACGAAAGTACCGGATTCTCTCCAAGGGAAATGAGAACACGATCGTGCAGACCCTTGAACCTGCGACTGATCGCGGTCAGTCGATGCTCATGCGTGGTCGCGACCTTTGGATCTTCATGCCCAACATCTCGCAGCCCGTACGTCTTTCCCTGGCCCAGCGGCTGACAGGACAGGTCGCCAACGGCGACTTGGCACGTGCCAACTTTTCCGGTGACTATGAGCCGAAGATCTTGCGAACCGAGACCATTGACGGCGAGAAGATGTACGTTCTTGAGCTGACAGCAGTCGACCGTGGCGTAACCTATGCAAAAGTCCTCTATTGGGTCAGGCAATCGAACAACTGGCCTCACCGAGCCGAGTTCTACTCGCTCTCCGAGCGCCTCCTCAAGGTCGCGCGGTATGAAAAATTCCAGAATCTGGGGGGGCGAGTCCGCCCCACCCAGCTAGTGATGGAGGATGCGCTCAAGAAGGGGGAAGTGTCAGTACTGCGATATTCCCAAATGACGGCGAAGGATCTACCGGACCGGGTGTTCACCAAACAATACATGGACAAACTCAATCGGGTTGATTGAGCATCAGACAAAGACCCCCGCCGGGGGGTCCGCGGACTCGAACAAACCCGCCCTGTCAAGCGCATCACACGTGGCCTCGAACAGGGCCTCCGGTCCTGTTCCCATCGGTTCGACGGCAATCCGACGACGGACCCCTGCCACCAAGAGATCCACCCCTTCCGGATCGAGCCCTTCGACTCCCATACCGACAGGAAGCCGGCGGGCAAGAGCCTCGAGCAGGGCCGTTTCCTCTGCAGGTTCAAGGGGGTCATCCAAGGGCACTGCATCAAGCCACCCCATGCGTCCGAACCCGCCGATGAATCGCGCTTTCAGGGGCTCCATCCTGAAAAAGCTGAAGTCCCCCCAGTCAAGGAATTCGGCGGAATTCGGGCTGTAGCGCAGAAAGCGGGCGCGCCCGAACTCATCCAGATCCACCCTGTCCATCGTCCCCAACAGAGTCAGCCTGACACGCTCCAGTGAACTACCTGGCGCCTCATCGGAAACCATCAGACTGGCACGGGGATCAGCCAGCAGGTTTTTTGTGTGTTCCGCCAGACGACTGAGCAGAAAGAGAGGGCGGCCCCTCGCGTCCAGCCCGTAGGGCAGCAAACTTACAAACGGATAGCCGGACATGGCCACGGAGATGCTGCCGAGCGCCCCACTGCGCCCGGTGCGAAGCAAGCGGCGAACCTCCGTATAGTCGAGCTTCATGCCTGAAGACGTTCACCGCCACGCTGGCGACGCGCCTCGAACAGACACAGACCGCTGGCAACGGATACGTTGAGACTCTCGACGGTACCGTACATGGGGATACTGATCAGTTCATCGCAGGTCTCGCGTGTCAGCCTTCGCAAACCGTCTCCCTCGGCACCGAGCACCCAGGCCACCGGCCCTTTCTGATCCACGGTGTAGATGGATTTCTCCGCCTCGCCTGCTGCGCCCAAAATCCAGACTCCCGCCTCCTGCATTTCCCGAAGGGCCCGGGCAAGGTTGGTAACCGTAATATAGGGAACAGTATCTGCCGCGCCGCTCGCAACCTTGATGGCCGTTGCGTTCAAACCCACCGCCTTGTCCTTGGGGGCAATGACCGCATGGGCACCCGCAGCATCCGCCACCCGGAGACAGGCCCCCAGGTTATGGGGATCCTGAATGCCATCGAGCACCAGCAACAGGGCAGGTTCGGTCAGACCATCGAGAACATCGGGTAGCTTCAGCTCCTTCCGGCGCCCATCCACCCTCGCGACAACGCCCTGATGGCGACGTGTCCCCACCATGCGATCAAGCCGCTCCCCCTCGGAAGGGATGATACGGGCTCCCAGTTGCTCTGCCTGCCGAAGAAGATCCCTCGCCCGAGCATCATTACGCTGCGCATCGGTAAAGATCTCAAAGATGCCTTCCGGATCTTGACGAAGCTTGGCAAGAACAGCATGGAAACCGTAAATGAGACGGGAACTGGTGTTATCAGACACGAGACTTGGCTTTCTTCTTCTTGGAACTGTCCGCGGTGCTCTTTCGCGGTTTGGTGGTTTTGACCTTGTCAGCCACCTTGGAGGTGACAGCCGCTGGCGGGGGAGCCGATTCTACTATCGGGCGGACCAATTCGGGGCGGCTCGCCCTGCTGGCCCGGCGGCGAGGAACAGCCGGGGTCGGATCCATACTCACCGGCGCTCCCGCAGCAGCTTCCCGTGCAAGATGGGCGCGAGCGGTCTTGCCCACGCGTTCGGTTGCACGCTCAGGGCCCCGAACGAGTCGAAAGTCTATCTTGCTGGCTTCCATGTTGACCCGCACCAGTTGCACCCTGACCTGATCAGACAGCCGGTAACGCTGGCCTGTACGCTCGCCAACAAGGGCGTGATGGGCATCATCGAAATGGAAGTAATCGCTGCCCAGATCCGAGATATGCACGAGGCCTTCGACAAACACATCGTGCAGCGCCACAAATAGCCCGAAGGGAACCACCGCCGACACGCTGCCGTCGAATTCCTCGCCGATCCGGTCCTGCATGTAATAACACTTGAGCCAGTTCTCCACATCCCGGTCGGCCTCATCTGCCCTGCGCTCGGTCATGGAGCAATGCATACCGATCGCCTCCCAATCCCCGCCTTCCTGTGCCGGCACGTAGCACTGCCCCAGCAAGGCCGCCTTGATGGCCCGATGCACCAGAAGATCCGGATAGCGCCGGATTGGCGAAGTGAAGTGGGTATAGGCCTCATAGGCAAGACCAAAGTGGCCCACATTGTCGGGGCTGTAAACGGCCTGGCGCAGGGAGCGAAGCATCACAGTCTGCAGGAGCTGCAGATCCGGCCGCTCCTTGATGCTGTCCAGCAGGCGGGCGTAATCACCGGCCTTGGGCTCATCTCCCCCGCCCAGCTGCAGCCCGAATTCGCCAAGAAAGTCCCTCAACTTGGCAAGCTTCTCGGGCGTGGGGCCTTCATGAACCCGGTACAGGGCCGGATGCTCCTGCCCCTGCAGGAACTCGGAGGCACAGACGTTGGCCGCAAGCATGCACTCCTCGATCAGGCGGTGCGCATCGTTGCGACTCTCCGGAACGATCTTCTCTATCTTGCCCTGGTCGTCGAAGACCATCCGTGTTTCCTGGGTTTCGAAGTCTATTGCCCCCCGCTTCGCCCGAGCCTTGAGAAGTACCCGAAAGAGCTTGTCCAGGTTCTGCAGATGGGGCAGCAGGCCGCCAACGATCTCTAGCGCGGCCGGATCGCTTTCATAGAGTGCCGCCGCAACCTGATTGTAGGTAAGACGCGCCTTGGAGAACATCACCGCCGGGTAAAACCGATACTGCTTGATCACGCCGGTCTGGGAAATGGCCATGTCGCACACCATGCACAGACGCTCCACCTGCGGATTGAGAGAGCACAGGCCATTGGACAGCTTCTCGGGCAGCATCGGGATCACCCGACGCGGGAAGTAGACCGAGTTTCCCCGGTCATACGACTCCCCATCCAGAGCGGAACCGACTGTTACATAGTGGGAGACATCGGCAATCGCCACGACCAGTCGGAAGCCACGCCCCTGGCGCTCGCAATACACAGCATCATCGAAATCCCGTGCCGTCTCACCGTCAATGGTCACCAGCGGAAGGGCCGTGAGATCCTCCCTCCCCTTCCAGTCCATCTTGCGAACCTTGTCAGGCAGGCGACGTGTCTGCTCCTTCGCAGCCTTGCCGAACTCGAACGGCAACTCATGCTTGCGCAGGGCAATCTCGATTTCCATGCCCGGATCCGCATAATTGCCCAGCACCTCAACCACCTTGCCGATGGGCTGGGCATAGCGGGTCGGCTGCTGAACGAGCTCAACCACCACAACCTGCCCGGCCTTTGCCTTCGCTTTGACGCCGGGCGCCAGCAGGATCTCTTGAGAGATGCGCCGATTCTCGGGCACCACGAGGGTCACCCCATTCTCGACGAGCACACGCCCTACGACCCGCGTATTGGCGCGCTCGAGCACCTCGACGATCTTGCCTTCAGGCCGCCCCCGCCGATCCAGCCCCGCAACGCGAACCATCACTCGATCCCCGTGCAGAACCTCCCGCATTTCATTGGGACCAAGGAAGACGTCAGGCCCCTCCTCCTCGGTGCTCACGAAACCGTAGCCATCGGGATGGCCTTGCACCGTCCCCCGGATCAAATCAGCCTTGGCCGGAAGCAGATAGTCTCCGCGCCGGTTGCGCATGACCTGTCCGTCCCGCTCCATCGCAAACATGCGACGTTCGAAGAACGGCACTTCTCCTTCCTGGATATCCAGGGCGATGACCAGATCGGAGAACGGCATCGGAATGCCATGCTCTCCGAGCGTCTGGATGATGAACTCCCTGCTTGGCAAGGGAAAGTCATACTTCTGACACTCCCTTTCAAAGAAAGGGTCACTGCGACGCAGTTTGCTGAGTTTCTTGGTGTTCTTAGTTTTCGATATTGACACGGATAATTTCTACTCTATAATTCTTAGCTCGTTGCCCAGATGGCGAAATTGGTAGACGCGCTAGTTTCAGGTACTAGTGCCGCGAGGCGTGGAGGTTCGAGTCCTCTTCTGGGCACCAGGATGTTTCGAGGAAGCCGGTCTTTTGACCGGCTTTTTCTTTGATCGTTTCGATCTGGAACAGATGACGCCGGAGGGCTTCAGACAGCAAGGCTTTTGCGTATGCATCAATTTGTTCTATAATAGCGCTTTATTGCCCAGATGGCGAAATTGGTAGACGCGCTAGTTTCAGGTACTAGTGCCGCGAGGCGTGGAGGTTCGAGTCCTCTTCTGGGCACCAATTCATGAAGAAAGCCGGTCGAAATTGACCGGCTTTCTTCGTTTTGCATCCCAAAGTTCTTACCAGACCAGCGATAGAAAACCTCCGCCAAACTCCTTGCAAAAACGAAGGGATAGTCTATAATTCGGCCTTCTTTGCCCAGATGGCGAAATTGGTAGACGCGCTAGTTTCAGGTACTAGTGCCGCGAGGCGTGGAGGTTCGAGTCCTCTTCTGGGCACCAAGAACATTGAAAGGCCGGTCATTCGTGACCGGCCTTTCTGTTTTTATCGTCCGCTACGGGGCCCGTGCGTCAGCATCTTCACCGACCCAGAAACGCGCAACCCCCTTTGCGCAGGCGATGATTCAATCTCATCTGCACCAAGGGGGTTACGACAAACAACACTTCTGCTCAGGCGCCGAAAGGATGGCGCTTCAGAATGGTCTCGTCTCGCTCCGGCCCGGTCGAGATGACATCAATCGAAATCTCGCAGATCTCCTCGATACGATGCAGGTAGGCACGGGCCTCAGGTGGCAGGGCATCCCAGGTTCGCGCACCAAAGGTAGTCCCACTCCAGCCCGGCATCGTTTCAAGGATGGGCTCGCAACGAACCACCTCCTCTGCCCCCATCGGCAGCAAGTCGATGCGCCTGCCGTCCAGCATGTAGCCGGTACATAGCTTGAGTTCTGTCAGACCATCCAGAACATCAAGCTTGGTAATACACAGCCCTGAAACACCATTGATAATGATGGAACGCTTCAGAGCAGCCAGATCCAGCCATCCACAACGGCGCTTGCGGCCAGTAACGGTGCCAAACTCCCTGCCAACGGTGGACATCTGATGGCCCGGTGTTCCCGGCGTTTCGAAATCCAGCTCGGTGGGGAAAGGACCGCCGCCGACGCGAGTGCAATAGGCCTTGGTGATGCCCAGCACATAGTGCAACCGGCCCGGACCCACGCCAGATCCCGCGGCAGCCTGACCGGCCACGCAATTGCTCGACGTTACAAAAGGATAGGTACCGTGATCGATATCGAGCAGGGTGCCCTGGGCGCCTTCAAACAGCAAATTGCCGCCTGCCTTGTTGATGGCGTAGAGATCCGCAGAAACATCGGTCACCATCGGACGGATCTCATCCGCGTCCGCCATCGCCTGATCAAAAACGGCCTGAAACTCGACCGGCTCGGCCCCAAGATACTTCGTCAGCACGAAATTGTGATAATCGAGAACCTCGGTCAACTTCTCCGCGAACCGCTTCGGGTCAAACAAATCATAAACCCGCAGGGCACGGCGAGAGACTTTGTCCTCGTAGGTCGGGCCGATGCCCTTTCCCGTGGTGCCGATCTTGTCGCCTGCACTCTTCTTGGCTTCCCGGGCACGATCCAGGGCCGAGTGATAGCCCAGAATGATTGGACAACCCGGACTGATCCGCAAGCGCTCACGGACCTTGATGCCGCCGGCCTCAAGGCCGCGGACTTCCGCCAATAGATGGTGGATATCCAGCACCACGCCATTGCCGATATAACACTGCACACCCGCCCGAACGATCCCCGACGGGACCAGGTTGAGCTTGTACTCGGTCGTCCCCACCACAAGGGTATGACCCGCATTGTGCCCCCCCTGGAAGCGCACCACCCCCTGGGCCTGATCCGTCAGCCAATCGACGATTTTGCCCTTCCCCTCGTCACCCCACTGGGTACCAACCACCACGACATTCTTTGCCATTCTTCCTACTCTCCCTGAAGCGGTTCAACCTGCCAGGCACCGCCCCGCAGAACCAGATGCCGGTCACAACCGGCCTCACGCCACGTCCCGCCGTGGCCTGGCAATTCAATGACTACATTCTCCCCCGCTTCGCGCAGACGGGCTACCGCCTCGTTAAAGCCAGCGACCCCGGATCCGGACGCCAGGATGGCGCCGGGCATCAATGGATCCGCCACCTGAGCGGCCAGATCGCGTAGATCCAGGCTGAAACCTGTCGCAGGGCGGCCGCGTCCAAACGCGCGACCAACACTGTCATAGCGCCCCCCCAGGGCCAGTGCGACAGGAGAGTTTCCGCCATAGGCTGCAAACACGACGCCGCTGTGATAGTGATAGCCCCGCAGGTCGGCCAGATCAAAACTGACGGGCAGATCCGCCAGATCGGTAGCAAGCTGCTGAAGATCATCAAGGGCCGCGCGAATCTCCACGTCGTCCGGCAGAACGGCCCGGGCCTTGGTCAGGACGTCAGCAGCACCATAAAGCGTCGGAAGAGCAAACAGGCCCGCCCGGACATCGGCAGACACATCACCAAGCAAGTCATGCAAGCCAGGCAGATCCTTCGACTGAAGGCAATCAAACAAGGCCTCTTCCCGATCAGCGGCCAAGCCGGCCTTACGGGACAAAGCTCTGAACAGGCCCACATGCCCCAGATCTATCCGGGAAGTGCCTACGCCCGCAATCGTGAGGGTTTCGGCAAGCAGCCGGATCACCTCCGCATCTGCCTCCAGCCCTGCATGACCGTAGAGCTCCGCGCCAAGCTGCAGAGGCTCCCGGGTGGCAGTGAGTGACGAGGGCAGCGCATGGGCCACCGTGCCACAGTAGCAGAGCCTCGCCACTCCCCGTCGGTTGAGGAGATGAGCATCAATACGGGCAACCTGAGTGGTGATGTCAGCACGTACCCCCATGGTACGGCCCGAGAGTTGGTCCACGAGCTTCAGCGTCTTGAGCTGAAGATCCTGGCCAGCGCCGGTCAGCAGGGACTCGAGATACTCGAGCAGCGGGGGCGCCACAAGCTGATACCCGTTCAAGCGGAAAGCATCAAGCAAGCGACGGCGCAGATCTTCCAGCTTGGCCGCCTCGGCGGGCAGGGCATCCTGGATATATTCGGGTAGAACCCAACGCAACATGGGTAAAGCGCCTCAGGAAAAAACTATCAGAATGACGAGGCCGAGAACCATCGAACCCAGACCGACAAAACGAATCTGCCCGTCCGCCAAGCGGATCAGGCGGGAAAAAGTCTCCCGCCATGTGGCGGGGGCGACAAAAGGAATGATGCCTTCCAGCACCAGCATCAGCGCAAATGCGATGATCAGGGTTCGCCCCATCACTTCCCGCTCTTGCCCGAATCGGACCCACCCGAGCGGCCGCCAGAGCTCTTCAGATACTTGAAGAACTCGGAGTTCGGCTCGACGACGATGACATCGGATTTACTCTTGAAACTGCTCCGGTAGGCTTCAAGACTGCGGTAGAAGGCGTAGAACTCGGGACTCTGCCCGAACGCCTGAGCGTAGATCGCGGACGCCTTGGCGTCACCCTCGCCCTTGACCATCTGGGCTGTCCGGTAGGCTTCAGCGAGAATCACCTCACGCTGCTTGTCCGCATCGGCCTTGATCTTCTCCGCCTCGGCGCCGCCTTCAGAACGCAATTCATTGGCCACACGCTTGCGCTCGGCCTCCATGCGCCGATAGACAGACTCGGAAACCTCCGCAGGCAGATCCACCCGCTTCAAACGGACATCCACAATCTGCACACCAATCTTGCGGGAATCCTGGTCCGCCTTGACGCGCATCTCATCCATGATCTTGTTCCGCTCACCAGAGACAACATCATGAACCGTACGCTTGCCGAACTCTTCCCGCAGCCCCGCGTTAACTGTCTGCTCAAGACGCGTCCTGGCGCGGGCTTCGTCCCCCCCGACCGAGATGTAGTAGAGCTTGGGATCAACAATTCGCCACTTGACGAACAGATCGACCAGCACGTTCTTCTTTTCAGAAGTAATGAAACGCTCCGGTTCCGTCGTATCAAGCGTCAGGATGCGACTATCGAAGTAGCGCACGTTCTGGATCAGCGGAATCTTCATGTGGAGCCCGGGTTCGCTGATCTGCTCCTTGACCTCACCCAACTGGAATACCAGCGCATGTTGACGCTGATCGACCGTAAACAGCGACATCGACAGCACGGCAACGAGGAAAAGGCCAATGCCGACAAGAAGTGACAGACGCTCTCTCATCAACGTTCTCCCCTATCGCGATTACGTGTGGATTCCCTGGTTCTCGCTTCACCCGAAAGGGCATCAACACGGGGCGGTGTAACCGCGCTTTCCGTCGCGGGGGTGGAAGACGGACGCGCCACTTGGGTCGGATCGGTACTCGGCGGCACGCCGGCTGCGGCAGTGACTTGCATCAGTTTGTCGAGGGGAAGATAGAGCAGGTTTCCGCTTCCTTTGGCATCCACCATAACCTTCGAGGTATTGGACAGAACTTGCTGCATGGTGTCGATGTACATGCGCTGCCTGGTGACCTCGGGAGCCTTGGCGTACTCCGTGAGGATCTGCTTGAAGCGCGAGGCATCACCCTCTGCCTGGGCCACTACCTTGCCCTTGTACGCATCGGCCTCCTCAAGCAGGCGTGACGCCGCGCCGCGGGCCCGGGGTATGACATCGTTGGCGTAAGCCTGGCCTTCATTCTTCTGCCGCTCACGATCCTGCCCCGCCTTCACCGCATCATCGAAAGCCGCCTGTACTTGCTCAGGCGGCTGGGCATTCTGCATGGTGACCTTGCTCACCTGGATCCCGGTAGCGTAACGGTCAAGAATCTCCTGAGTAAGCTTCTGGGCATTCGCCGCCACCTGCTCACGCCCCTCGTAAAGCACGAAGTCCATCTTGCTCTTGCCTACGATCTCGCGCACGGCCGTCTCAGCCGCCTGGATGACCGAATCATCAGCACCGCGATTGTTGAACAGATACTGCTGTGGATCCTTGAGGATGTACTGCACTGCGAACTGAATGTTCACGATGTTCTCGTCATCCGTGAGCATCAGGGCCTCTTTGAGCACCTTGTTGCGCTCCGAGCCACGGTAGCCGATCTCCACCGTGCGCACCCCTGTCAGATTCACAAGCTCATGCGTCTGTATCGGATACGGAACACGCCAGCGCAGACCCGGCTCAGTGGCCTCCAGGAAACGCCCGAACTGCAGGACGATGCCACGCTGACTGGCGTCCACGATGTAAAACCCGCTGGCCAGCCAGACCACCGCCCCAAAGGCAGCAATCAGTCCGATCCCACCCCCAAACTGGCGAAAATTGAATTCGGGAAGCCGATTTCCACCGTCCCCGCCACCAGTCCCCCCGGGCCGACCTGAATTGCGCCCGAACATGCCGGACAGGCGTCGATTGAAGTCGCGCCACAGTTCTTCGAGGTCCGGAGGACCCTGATTGTCACCGCCGCCGCGATTGTCGCCACCGCCACGGTTGCCCCATTTGGGGTCATTGAGGGACATGAGAATGCCTGAGATCACGGTATGTATCCGCTCCGGGAAGTGAGGTAATGGGAACAGTCAGTAGGACTCTTCCCGGGACTCCGAGATGGCTGCCAACGATGCCTTATGTTTGTGCGCAACGTCTGCAAGAACCTGACGCAGGAGGCCAAGCCCTTCTCCAGACCTGGCGCTGAGCAAAACGCGCGAGATGTTACCACAAGCATCCAGTTGCACTTCCGCACTCGCCATACCCGCGTCAATCTTGTTCCAGACCTGAATCTGGGGAAGCATACCGGCACCGATCTCTTCCAGCACACCATTCACAGCCGCAATCTGCCCTTCCCTGTCAGCACTGGACGAATCGACGACATGCAGTAGCAAGTCGGCCGACACCGTTTCTTCCAGCGTCGCATGAAATGCCGCAACCAAGGCATGGGGCAGATCTCGAATGAATCCGACCGTATCCGAGAGGACGATGTTCCCGGCATCACCAAGAAAAAGTCGACGGGAGGTCGTGTCCAGCGTGGCAAACAACTGATCGGCCGCGTAGGCGCCTGCCTTTGTCAGGGCATTAAAGAGGGTCGACTTGCCGGCATTCGTGTAACCAACCAGAGACACACTCAGCACATCTCTACGCTCCCGCGCCCGCCTGCGCACAGCACGCTGACGCTCAAGCGCAGCCAGGCGCCCCTTGAGCATCTTGACGCGCTCACCCAGGAGGCGACGGTCTGTCTCGAGTTGCTTTTCTCCCGGGCCCCGCAAGCCGATCCCCCCTTTTTGACGCTCAAGGTGGGTCCAGCCCCTGACAAGGCGAGTGGATAGGTGCTGCAACTGGGCCAGCTCGACCTGCAGCTTGCCCTCATGGCTTTTGGCCCGCAATGCAAAGATGTCGAGGATCAGCGCCGACCTGTCCACGACCCTGCAATTCAACTTGCGTTCAAGATTTCGTTGTTGCGCGGCCGTGATGTCGTGGTTGAAGATGATGAGATCCGCGCCATTCACCTGAGCCGCAAGCCCGACCTCGTCGGCCTTGCCCTTGCCCACGTAGAAGGCGGGGTCGGGCGCCTGCCGACGCCCTTGAACCACGGCCACGACAGATGCGCCCGCACTACTGGCCAGCAGCGCAACCTCCGCGAGGCGTTCTTCGATGCTGCCCTGTCCGAAATCAACCTGAACCAGGACGGCTCGGTTTCCCGCAGCGGGTCGCTCAAACACGACTCAACCCACTCCTTCCCGGACCGAAATACGGCCCTTGGCAACGGGACTCAGCTTGCAGCCTCGTTCTGTTCCTGCTGAATATTGACCGGCCGAGCAGGCACAACGGTCGAGATGGCGTGCTTGTAGACCATTTGGGTTACGGTGTTCTTCAACAGAACAACGTACTGATCGAAGGATTCAACCTGTCCTTGCAACTTGATACCGTTCACGAGATAGATGGAGACGGGCACATGTTCGCGCCGCAATGCGTTGAGGAACGGATCTTGTAGGAGTTGCCCCTTGTTGCTCATGGTAGAACCTCTATGGTTTTAGTTTGGAATAATTATAGAGCTTTTTGCTGCACTGCCACAAAACAGCAGCAATTCGCTCGATGGTGTGGAAAACGGTTCTTCAATCCTTGGTCGCGTAAGGATTGTGGGACGACTTGAATTGTATCCGCAATGGCGTGCCCTGCAATTTGAACGCCTCCTGGAAACTCCGCTCCAGAAATCTGACATATGACGGCGGCACATGATCAAGTGCGCTGCCGTGGATCACGATCACAGGAGGATTCATTCCTCCCTGATGGGCATAACGCATCTTGGGCCTAAAGCCCCCATGCCGGGGCGGCTGCTGGCGGATGATCGTATCGAGGAGCAGGCGGGTCAATTTGGGTGTCGAGAGCTTTGTCATCGCCGCCTCGTAGGCGCCGTCAACCGCCTTCAGCATGGGAACAATACCCTGCCCCTTCAAGGCCGATACGTACAAGAATCGGGCGAAGCCCAGGAAAGGCAACTTCCGGGAGATGTCCTCCTTGATACGATCCCGACGATAGTCGTCGACGCTGTCCCACTTGTTCACTGCCACAACCAGCGCACGACCGGCTTCGACGGCAAAACCCCCGATATGTGCATCCTGATCGGAAATCTCCTGGCTTGCATCGAGCACCAGAACCACGACATTGCATTGCTCAACCGCCTGCAGCGTCTTGATCACCGAGAATTTCTCGACGGCTTCAAAAACCTTGCCGCGCTTGCGCAGGCCTGCGGTATCGATCAGCGTGTAGTGACGGCCATTGCGTTCAAAGGGCACTTCGATGGCATCGCGTGTGGTACCCGGCATGTCGAAGGCAATGACCCGCTCTTCACCAATCAGCGTATTCACAAGGGTCGACTTGCCCACATTGGGCCGCCCCACAATGGCCACCCGCGGCCCCTTCTCATCCGGAACATCGCCCTCGTCGTCCTCCGGGAAGGACTCGAGAATCAACTCCATCAGGGCGTTCACATTGTCACCATGGGCTGATGAAATGCACAGGGGATCGCCAATCCCCAGGGCGTGAAACTCAGCCGAAACCATCGCCCGGTTCATGCCTTCGGCCTTGTTCACCACCAGAAAGGTCGGACGACCGGTACGGCGCAGACGACTGGCAATCTGCTCATCGTGGGGAGTCAGTCCGGAACGGGCATCCACCATGAAGACCAGCGCATCGGCCTCGGCAATGGCCTGCTCCGCCTGCTTGGCCATTTCATGAACGATACCGTCTTTGGCGACCGGGTCAAAACCCGCGGTATCGACGACCAGGAACTCTCGCTCGAGTGCGCGCCCCATACCGTAGCGCCTGTCCCGGGTCAGGCCCGGAAAATCGGCAACGAGGGCATCACGGGTCTTGGTGAGGCGATTGAAAAGGGTCGATTTGCCCACATTGGGGCGTCCTACCAGGACGAGAGTGGGTTTCACGCGTCGGCGACTCCGTTATTGAACGCCAAGGGCGTAGACACTTCCGTCCTGCGTCTGCACGACGACATCACCACCAGAAAGCTGGATATCGGCAAGAATCGGGCTGGATTCTGCACGGAGGCGTCCAACAAGACTTCCGTCATCCTTGCGCAAGACGTGGATGTAACCTTCGACATCCCCGACGACGACATATTCCCGAACCACCCTGGGACGCCCTGCACCGCGCCCGGCCAGCTGATCCTGCTTCCAGGCACTGGAACCGGTGGACAGATCCAACGCATGCACGGACCCTTTTTCATCTGTCACGAACACATGTCTGCCATCCTGATCAAGCCCCCTGGAGCTCGACATGTCCCGAGCCCACAAGGTCGATCCATTGGCCAGATCGAAGCAGGCAATACGCCCTTGATAGGCCACGGCACATGCGGCACGACTGCCCAGCACCGGCAGACTGGTGATATCGGCAATGCGCTCAAGCTCGGTAGCACCCCTGGGCACTGCGACCGCACCTTCCCACATCAAGCTGCCGTTGATCGCATTGACCGCCACCAGCTTGCCGCCGGGAAACCCGGCAAAAACCGCATTCCCCTCCTGCACCACACCGGCGGAACTCCGCAGGGACAATGCGGGCAGAGCCCGTTGATAGACCCAGCGCCGCTTGCCATCCGCAGGGTCCAGGCCGAACAGACGGCTATCCGCGCTGCGCACCACGACCATCCCATCCGACACGACCGGCGCCGCGAGTATCTCGGCATTGACCGACACCCGCCACTTCATCTTGCCCGACTCGGCGTCCAGGGCTAGCACGTCACCCTTGGGTGATCCGACAACAACGAGCCGACCATTGCTGCCAACGCCACCAGAGATCGGCATATCGACCGAGGACTTCCATACATTGCGCCCGGCCTGCAACTTGACCACCGTACCATCGGCCGCGGCAGCAAACACCGCATCACCAAAGACCGCCGGCTGGAAGACGAAGCGTCCCGCACTCCCGACCCGCCCGCGCCAGACCTCCGCGGTCTTTGCAACGGCAGTCAGGGGCTTCAGTGCCGGGATCTTGGTATTCGATGACGAAAATGGATTGAGGGAAGAACACGCACCCAGGCAAAAAGCCCCCGCCACAAGCAGCGTAAGACGACGCGCGCTCACTTGACGCTCCCGACCGCATCAAGCTTGGCCTGGGCAATCTCGCGCAACGCCGATGCCTCGGACTTGGTCGCGCCAGCCAAGGCATCAACCGCTTCTTTGTATGCGGCCCGCGCCTCTTCCGGCTTGCCCTTGGCCACAAGGATGTCACCCTTTAAGTCGGCAAAACGCGCAGCCATGTCCGCATCGACCGGTGCCTGGACTTGTGCCAGAGCCTCGTCATAAGCCTTCTCGTCAAGCAGGACCGAAGCCAGCCGCAAACGCGCGAGGCTGCGGAGCGCTGGATCATTGGCCTTCTCGGCGGCCCAGGCGAGGGGCACTCGAGCGTTCTTGAGATCACCGACATCACTCTGGACCTTGGCCGACATCAGGGCGGCAAGGTCTGCATAGGGCGTGCCGCTGTATTTTTCAATGATCGTACCCGCCGCTTCACGGGCCTTCTGGGCATTGCGCTCAGCGGCAGCCTGCTGAACCACGCCATACAGGGCCGACGCCTCGGCGCCCTGCTTCCCCCTGTACCAGCTCCAGCCCTGCCAGCCAACGGAGGCCAGGGCAGCAACAACGGCGATCGCTGTGACGACCGTTCCGTACTGCTCCCACCAACCCTTGATCTGGGAAATCTGTTCCTGTTCTTCGAGGTCAAATGCTGCCATCGTCTTCTTCCGATTCGAGTAGGCGGTCCGCCAGGGTTTCCGGGAGCGCATCCATGGGGACGCGAATCTGTTCACTACCATCGCGCAGTGGCTTGAGGCTGACCTCGCCCGCCGCGGCCTCGTCATCACCGATGACCACGGCAAAGGGCGCACCCGATGCGTCGGCTTTCTTCATCTGGGACTTGAAACCACCCCCGCCGCAATGCAGGGTGACCGAAAACCCCGTACCACGCAGTGCTTCGGCCACGCGGAAGGCGGCCCGCTGAGCCTCCTGGCCCGCATGCACCACATAGACATCCGGCACCACCCGCTCTGCTTCGCCGCCACATTCCTGCCACAGGGCCAAAAGCCGCTCGACCCCCATGGCGAAACCCGCCGCTGGCGCCGGCTTGCCGCCTAGCTGGGCCACAAGCCCATCGTAGCGACCACCGGCACAGATCGTGCCTTGAGCACCAAGGCGGGTCGTCACCCACTCGAAAACCGTCCGGTTGTAATAATCCAGACCGCGCACCAGACGGTGATTGATGCGATAGGGCATGCCCGCATCCTTCAGAAGCGTCTGCACGCCGTCAAAATGCCGCATGGACTCCTCGCCCAGAAAGTCGGCCAGACGGGGCGCCGCCTCCACGATATCTTGCAAGTCAGGATTCTTGGTATCCAGGATGCGCAGCGGGTTCGAGTAGAGACGGCGCTGAGCGTCCTCGTCGAGACGTGCCTTGTGCTGCTCAAGATAGGTGATGAGCGCAGCCCGGTGTGCGGCACGCTCGTCACTGCTACCGAGGGAATTGATCTCGAGCCTTACGTCGTCCAGGCCCAGATCGTCCCACAGACGGGCGCACATGAGGATGTGCTCGGCATCAATGTCGGGCCCGTCGTACCCCAGTGCTTCCACCCCCACCTGATGAAACTGGCGATAGCGGCCCTTCTGGGGGCGCTCGTGACGGAACATCGGCCCGTGATAGTACAGCCGACGGGGGTTTCCGAAAAGCAGGTTATGCTGAATCGCAGCCCGCACGCAGGAAGCAGTACCTTCGGGTCGCAAGGTCAGGTGCTCACCGTTCAGGGCATCCTCGAAAGAGTACATTTCCTTCTCGACGATGTCAGTCACCTCACCGATGGCCCGCTTGAAAAGCGGGGTGGGCTCGACAATCGGCATGCGGATGGGACGATAGCCGTAGCTGTGAAGCCAGTTGCGGACGATGTCCTCGAACTGTTCCCAGATTTCGGCTTCGTCGGGCAGGATATCGTTCATCCCGCGCACGGCCTGGAGGGCTTTGCTCATATCAGTCTTGTAGGGGTAGGAGACGACCGTTCTATCAGGTCGGGGCGACCTTACGGCGATAAGTACGGGCAACGTACCGTTCGATGATCGTCTTGAATTCGTTGGCGATATTGTCGCCACGCAAGGTCTGCGTTTTCACGCCGTCCTCAAATACGGGTGCTGCAGGAGACTCGCCCGTACCCGGAAGGGAAATCCCGATGTTGGCATGCTTGCTTTCGCCAGGGCCGTTAACGATGCAACCCATCACCGCGAGATTCATGTTCTCGACGCCATCGAACTGCTCACGCCAGATGGGCATATTGTCGCGAACGTAGCTTTGCACATCGGAAGCAAGCTCCTGGAAAAGGGTGCTGGTCGTACGTCCGCAGCCGGGACAAGCCGTCACCATCGGCGTGAACGCGCGCAGCCCCATGGTCTGCAGGATCTCCTGGGCAACAATGACCTCCTGGGTTCTGCTGCCATTGGGCTCAGGCGTCAGTGAGACACGTATCGTGTCGCCGATCCCCTCCTGCAGGAGTACAGCCAGCGCCGCCGTTGAACCGACGATGCCCTTCGAACCCATGCCTGCCTCGGTCAAGCCGAGGTGCAAAGGATAGTCACAGCGGGCGGCCAGATCCCGATACACCGCGATCAGATCCTGCACGCTGCTCACCTTGGCGGACAGGATGATCTTGTCGCCGCCCAGGCCGTACTCCTCGGCTTTCGCGGCTGACTCCAGTGCCGAGGCCACCAGGGCTTCCCGCATGACGGCACCGGCATCCCGAGGAATCTCCCTGCGGGCATTCTCATCCATGATCCGAGCCAAAACCGATTGATCAAGACTGCCCCAATTGACACCAATGCGGACCGGCTTGTCGAAACGGCAAGCCATCTCGACGATCGAGGCGAACTGGGTATCGCGTTTGGCCCCCTGCCCCACGTTCCCCGGATTGATGCGGAACTTGGCAAGGGCCTCGGCGCAGGCGGGATTGTCAGCCAGCAGCTTGTGCCCGTTGTAATGGAAATCCCCCACCAAGGGAACATCCAGATTCATGGACAGCAGTTTGTCGCGGATCTTCGGTACTGCCTTGGCGGCCTCGTCATTATTCACCGTGATCCGCACCAACTCCGACCCCGCCCGGGCAAGCTGAGCAACCTGCATTGAGGTGGCAAAATCATCAGCGGTATCAGTGTTGGTCATCGACTGCACCACGATGGGGCCGGCTGATCCGATCACAACGCTGCCAATCCGTACTTCGCGGGTGACGCGGCGGGCGGCTGCCCGCCCGGAAAGCAGTAGATCCATGGTTCGTGCACTCATTCCAGCTTAAGACGGGCAACCGGCACCTTGGAGGATGCCCCCAGGTCGACCGGACTACCATTGCGCTCGAGCTTCACGTAGCGGGCATTACCCACGACCAGAGACAGCGGAGCACGTGCTTCGACCTGCTCCCGCGAGCCCGCCTTGCCCAGACGCGAGAACACGACCTTGCCGTTTCCGTCCTTGATCTCCACCCAGGCGTCCTGGGTGAAATCGAAAACAAGGCGATCCACGCCATCGGGCGTCTTTGCAGCCGCCGCAGGTTCAGCCGCCGGCACCGCCGCCGTCTCGGAAACCGAAACAGCCGCTGGCGAAGTCGCCGCCGGAAGCTGAGGAGGCACCACGGACGAATCGGCTTGAGGCACAAGTACAGGCACGGGCACCGACACCGCCCCAACCGGCGGAGATGACTCGGCGGGCGGGGCGGCCTCAGAAGGAGCAGGAAGACTGGCTGCAAGCTCCTCGGCCGGTCTGGAGCGAAGGGTGTCGTAGTACCAACCCGCAACGACGATACCCAGCAGGGCAAGCGCCGCAAGGATGCCGGGAATCACGGAACGCCGGAAACGCCCTCGCCCCACCTCGGGCATCTCCCCCTGGGCGTTGGAGCTGGGCGCCAGCTCCACATCTGCGCCAGCCTCCTGAGGTTCGAGCTGCGCCAACAAGGGCGCAGGGTCCATCTTGAGCAGACGAGCGTAATTGCGCAGGAAGCCACGTGTAAACGCATAACCGGGCAGGAGATCGAAACGCCCCGCCTCGAGGGCCTCTATCTGACGCGGATTGAGCTTGAGCGCATGGGCAACCTCGGAAACACTAAGCCCCTGGGCCTCACGAGTATGTCGCAATCCTTCGCCAGCAGAGGGCTCCACGGCCGGATTCGAGGAAGACGGCAAAGCTTGAGAATCTGTCACTGGTACTGCCCTTGCAGAAATGCCTGATATTCGGGAGAAGTGGGAAAACGTCGGCGTAGCTGCTGCACGAGGGTCGCCTCCGCAGCACGATCACCAAGACGGCGCTCAACGCGGATACCAAGCCACAGGCTTTCAGCGGTGGGCTCCCCGCCCTCATGCAAGGCCGCGATGTACCGCCGTGATGCCTCGTAAGCGCCACGGCGATAGGTAATGGCAGCGAGATGATAGATGGCCTGAAGATTCGTCGGGTCCGCCTCCAGGGAGCGCAGGAACTGCTCTTCGGCCGCCCTGTCGTTCTTCAGCCGGACATGGCACAGGCCCGCATTGGTGAACGCCCGGGCCGGACTCTGATAGTAGGGATTCCGGGCCGCCGTGTTCAGGAGTTCGAGCCCGGCCTGCTCCTTGCCGACGGAGCACAGGAACCATCCGTACGAGTTCATCACTTCCGGGTCGCCTGGAGCAAGACGCAGGGCGTGGGCAAAATTCGCCTCCGCGATCGCGTTCTCCTCAAGGAACATATGCACCTGACCCATTAACTGATAGACAGGCGCGTAGCCGGAATCGTAAGCCGCGGCGGCACGGGCCTCGTCAAGCGCAACGCCGAAACGCCCGGCCTGAAAATAGGCCTGCCCCAGTTCCACATGCACCTTTGCCTTGCGCCGCCCGTCACTCTGAACGGGCTGTTCGGATACCGGACGTTCAAGGCGTGCCACGCCCCCGGGGATCTGTGGCCCGGCGCAGGCCGACAGCAGGAGCGGGATGGACAAGAGCACAAGACGCTTCAAGTTCGGACCTCCCCAATGGGCACGATACGCGTCGTACGGCGGGTCTTGTCCTGCACTTGACCGGCAAGCTGGCCGCAGGCCGCATCCACATCATCTCCACGTGTCTTGCGCGTCGTGGTGACGATGCCCGCATCAATGAGTATTTCGGCAAAACGCCGGATCCGCGGCGCCGGAGAACGCTCGAAGCCGGACCCCGGAAACGGATTGAACGGAATGAGGTTGAACTTGCAGGGCACGTCCCGCACAAGGGCGATCAGTTCGCGGGCATGGGCATCGGAATCGTTGATTCCGTCCAGCATGACGTACTCGAAGGTGATGAAGTCACGCGGCGCCTTCTCGAGATAACGCCGGCAGGCTGCCATCAGCTCGCGGAGGGGGTATTTCTGATTGATCGGCACCAGCCTGTCGCGCAGGGCGTCATTGGACGCGTGCAGCGACACGGCAAGCGCCGTGGGACAGGTGTCGCGCAGGCGATCCATGGCCGGGACGATGCCGGATGTGGACACCGTGACACGTCGCCGGGACAGGCCATAGGCGTTGTCGTCGAGCATCAGCTTGAGCGCTGACACGACGTTGTCGAAGTTGGCAAGGGGCTCGCCCATGCCCATCATCACCACATTGCTGATGACCCGCTCGCCGTCGCCATTGGCGCCCAGCATGCGATTGGCCAGCCACAATTGGCCGATGATCTCGGCTGCACTGAGGTTGCGGTTGAAGCCCTGCTTGCCGGTCGAACAGAACGCACAATCAAGGGCGCATCCCGCCTGCGAGGAAATGCACAGGGTGCCGCGGTTGGTTTCGGGAATGAACACCGTCTCGACCGCATTGGCGTTACCGACATCCAGCAGCCACTTGCGGGTGCCGTCCGTGGAAACACTGTCACGCACCGGCACCGGCGGCGTGATGCAGGCCGTCCCTGCGAGCTTGGCCCGCAGGGACTTGGCCACGTCGGTCATCTGCTCAAAATCGGTGACACCAAAACGATGCACCCAGCGGAGCACCTGCTTGGCGCGGAACGGCTTCTCACCCTGCTGGACAAACCAGTCGGTGAGGGCTTCGGCATCGAAATCGAGAAGATTGACCACGGGCAGTTCCATCCTTGGTTGCGGGAAGAAGACATCTCACCCCGCAACCAGAGATCATCAACGGCTGTAAACGTTCATGCCGGGGAAGAAGAAGGCAACTTCGACAGCCGCAGTTTCGGGCGCGTCGGAGCCATGCACAGCGTTGGCATCGATGGATTCGGCAAAATCGGCACGGATGGTGCCTTTCTCGGCCTTCTTCGGGTCGGTGGCGCCCATCAGCTCACGGTTCTTGGCGATGGCGTTTTCCCCTTCGAGGCACTGGATCATCACCGGGCCGGACGTCATGAAGGAAACGAGATCCTTGAAGAAGGGACGCTCCTTGTGCACAGCATAGAACTCGCCGGCTTCACGCTCGGAAAGGTGCACGAGCTTGGCAGCAATGATCTTCAGGCCGGCGCCTTCGAAGCGGGCGTAGATCTGGCCGATCACGTTCTTGGCAACGGCATCGGGTTTGATGATGGACAGGGTACGTTCAATGGCCATGAGGCAGACTCCAGTGAGACAAGGGATGGTCGAAAAACTAAAGCCCGGAATTTTAGCAGGTTGGCGCTGCAGATCGGCGCTTTTCCGCGCAGGCCGCCATGAGAGCGAGTGAAAAGCAAGGGACGCCTGCGGCAAGTGCCCGGCGGAGCACGAGATAAGCCCGGGCACGGAACGACTGAAGACCCCGGATCGGGTCCGACAAGGCGGCCGGACAGCAAGGGCGCAGGGAGGGCATTCGTCGTGTGGAGACAGGGGGCGACGAAACAAAAAAAAGGGTGCGCATCGCGCACCCCCAACCCCAACAGAGAGACTTTAGTCTTGGCGCCATCGCGCCACGAAAACGCATGTTGTTGCTCGTGTTCGCGTTTTCAACTTGGAGCGAAGTATGCGCACTTCCCTGCCCGGGTGTCTTGATTTGGGTCAAAAACCATTCACATAGAAGGGTGAATTTTCGATTTGTCAGCGGGGCTCGGCGCCTTCCTCTTCCTTGACCGGCGGCTTCGCCGACGGTGGAGCGTCATCGTCGACCACCACCCGATAACCCGGCCCTTCGAGATCATCAAACTGGCCGCTCCGCACCGACCACCAGAATACGACCCCGATCACGAAAACCAGCACAACGGACAGCGGTATCAGCAAGTAAAGGCTTTCCATGGGAATCCTCAGCGGGAAAGCCTGCGCTGGAGGCGCAGGGCGTTCAGAACGACAAAGAGCGAACTCGCCGACATGCCGATACCGGCCATCCAGGGTGTGACGAGCCCGAGCATGGCAAGGGGTATCGCGGTGAAATTATAGGCAAACGACCACCACAGGTTCTGCCTGATGATGGCAAGCGCCCGCCGGGACAGGCTGACGCCGTCAGCAAGAGACAAGAGGTGGCCGCTCAGCAGAACGATGTCAGCCTGATTGCGGGCCAGATCGGTACCGCCGCCCATGGCCACCGATACCTGCGCCTGGGCCAGAACCGGCGCGTCGTTCACGCCATCACCCACCATGGCAATCACGGCATCACCCTTTTGCAGGGCAACCAGGCCGCGATGCTTGTCCTCGGGCGTCATGCCGCCGAGGGCCTGTGCAACGCCGAGGCGGCGACCCAGCTCCTCGACGGTGGAAGGCGTATCGCCACTGAAGATGGAAAGAGCGATGCCCTTTCTGCGCAGAGACTCGAAAGCCGCTGGGCAGTCCTCCCTGAGCCCATCGGACAGGGTGAAGCCAGCCAGCCAACCCTTCTCCGACCCCAGGGCAATCACGGTACGCCCCGAGCGTTCGTCTTCACGCAGAGCCTCGGGCACCGGCAAACCGGTCAGGTCGGCAACGAAGCTCGGCCGCCCGATGCGATGGCGCACACCGGCCAGCGAACCCGACACGCCCTGCCCCGTGGTCGCGGCGAGCTCGACGAGGGCCGGCAAGGCCGTGGTCCCCACCCGCAAACGCAGCGCCGCAGCGATGGCATGTTCCGACCCCTGTTCGAGCGCAGCAGCCAGCGCCAGGACATCCGCCTCTTCGGCACGGCCCAGCAAGCGGATCTGCTCGACCCGCATCTCGCCATAGGTAAGGGTTCCAGTCTTGTCGAAAACGAAATGATCGGCGCGGGCCAGGGCTTCGATGGCGTGCCCACGGGTCACCAATACGCCGATACGGGCCAGCGCATCGGTGGCCACCGTGAGGGCCACCGGCGTTGCAAGGGACAAAGCGCAGGGGCAGCTCACCACCAGCACCGAAACAAAGACCCACAAAGCCCGGTCTGGATCCGTCCACCACCACCACGCAGCCGTTACCACCGCCAGCACCAGTAAAGCCACGATGAAATAGGCAGCGACACGATCGGCCTGCTGAACGACCCTAGGCTTCTCTGCCGACGCTCGCTCCATCAGATGGCGGATGGCCGCAAGCCGGGTGTTGTCGCCGGTGCGACTGACCCGCACGGTCAGGGGGCTTCCGATGTTGAGGCTTCCGCCCGTCACCTCGACCCCGGGCGTCTTTGGTACCGGCCGGCTCTCACCCGTGAGGAGGGCTTCGTTGACCTCGCTGCTGCCGTCAACCACCACACCGTCCGCCGGCACGGTTTCACCGGGCTTGATGCGGATGATGTCCCCCACCAGGAGCTGCGAGACGGGCACCCGCTCACCCTCGGGCAGCGGGTAGGCCGCCAGTCGCTCAGCAAAGGCCGGCAAGGCCTTGCCCAGCTCCTCGACCCCTCGCACAGCCTTCTGACGGGCAAGCATTTCCACGTAACGCCCACACAGCAGGAAGAACACAAACATGGTGACCGAGTCGAAGTACACCTCCCCCTTGCCCGTGAAGGTGGCCCAGCAACTCGCCACAAAGGCGGCCCCGACACCAAGGGCAACCGGGACGTCCATGCCCAGGCGCCGCAAGCGCACATCACGCAGGGCATGGCTGAAGAAGGGCGCCGCGGAGTAGAGCACCACCGGAGCCGTAAGAATCAGGCTGGCCCAGCGCATCAACAGCTCGATGTCGGCGGTCATGTCGCCAGGGTCGGCCACGTACACCGGAAAGGCGTACATCATGACCTGCATCATGCCGAAGCCGGCCACGAACAGGCGCCACAGGGCGGAACGACGCTCACGCTGGGAAATCTGCTCCGAACGGGCGGCATCATACGGATAGGCGCGGTAGCCAATGGCCTGGACCGCGCCAAGAATGTCGGAGAGCTTGATCCTGCGCTCGTCCCAGCGCACCCGTGCCCGCCGGGTGGCGTAATTGATGTCCACCGCCGTGACCCCCGGCTGATGGGCCACATGCTGCTCGTTGAGCCAGATGCAGGCGGCACAGGTGATGCCTTCAAGGATCAGGTCAGCTTCCCGCTCATGCTCACCAATGGGCTTGACGAAGCCCTGCTGAAAATCCGGATGATCGAATAGCCCCAGTTCCTTGAGCTCGTCGGGCATGGCCTCACGGGCTTGCTCGGGCAGCGTGTCGCGGCGCTTGTAGTAATCCACCAGGCCACTACTCACGATGGACTGGGCCACAGCCTGACACCCCGTACAGCACATCCCGTGCGGCACCCCTTCGATCTCCACCTGGAGATCCACGTCGGCGGGGATGGGCAGCCCGCAGTGATAGCAGTCGTGCTCGGACGACGGGAGAGATTCAGACAACAGGGGCCTCGCAGACGACACGCGCGACCGGACGGCCGCAGTAAACACGCTCTTTTATCACAAAGCGCAGGCCCGGCAAAACACGCCCCGAACCCGTAAATGCCGAAAGCGCGCCACAGGGGCGCGCTTTCGGACATTCAGCAGGGAGGAATCAGATCATCCCGAGCATGCGCGGGAACCACAGGGACAGACCCGGCCAGTAGGTGACCAGCCCCAGGAACACCAGCATCGACAGCAGCCACGGCCATACCGCCACCGTCAGCTCTGTAATACCCATTTTGGTGATGCCCGAGGCCACATAGAGGTTCAGCCCCACCGGTGGATGGCACATGCCCACCTCCATGTTCACCACCATGATGATGCCGAAGTGCACCGGATCGATACCCAGCTTGATCGCCACCGGAAACAGGATCGGGGCGAAGATCAGCACGATGGACGAGGGCTCCATGAAGTTGCCGGCCAGCAGCAACAGCACGTTGACCGCGAGCAGGAAGGCGACGACACCCAGCCCGTTGCCCAGCATCCACTCGGCCAAGGCCTGGGGGATGTTCTCGTTGGTCATGATGAAGCTGAACAGCACCGCGTTGGTGATGATGTAGAGCAGCATCGCCGACATGTTGGCCGAATTCAGCAGCACCTTGGGCACGTCCTTCAGCGGCATGTCGCGGTACACAAACACCGCCACGACGAAGGCGTACATGGCGCTCATGGCGGCCGCTTCGGTGGGCGTGAACATGCCGGTATAGATACCGCCCATCACAACCACGATCAGCAGCAGGCCCCACACGGACTCCTTGAAGGCCTTCACGCGCTCCGCCACCGTCGCCTTGGGCTGACGGGGGTAGTCGAACTTGCGTGCCCGGTACCAGGTGACGCCACCCAGCGTCGCTGCCAGGGCCAGACCCGGCACCACGCCGGCCATGAACAGCGCACCGACGGAGGTGTTGGTGGCCACCGAGTACATCACCATGACGATGGACGGCGGGATCAGGATGCCCAGCGCACCTGCGGTAGTGATGATGCCGGCCCCGAACTTGTTCGGAAAACCTGCCCGGACCATCGCCGGCAGCAGGATGGAGCCGATGGCCACCACGGTGGCCGGCGAGGAGCCCGACACCGCTGCGAACAGCGCACAAGCCAGCACACCCGCAAGCCCCAGGCCGCCGTACCAGTGCCCGACCATGGAGGTGGCGAAGTTGATCATCCGCTTGGCCACACCGCCGTGGGTCAGGAAGTTACCCGCCAGGATGAAGAACGGGATCGCCATGATCTCGAACTTCTCGATGCCGGTGAACAGCTTGAGGGCCACCGACTCAAGCGGCACCTGGGTCATGGTGAACAGGAAGGACAGCACGGTGAGGCCAAGGGAGATGGAGATCGGCATCCCCGTCAGCATCAGGGCCAGGAGAATCCCGAAGATGATGGCGGCGTTCATTTGCGGTCTCCTTCACGGTCGCCGAGCGGCTTGTGCTTGAGGTCGTGGACATGGAGGTTGTCGTCCAGCGAATAAGGGTTCGCATCCACCGCGGCAACTTCGTCTTCAAGACCATCCACATGACCATGGTCGTGATGGGGCAACTCGCCCGTCTTGAGGAAGTTCCAGGTCACCTGCAGGAAGCGGAAGCACATCAGGCTGGAGCCCAGGGGGATCGCGCTGTACACGATCCAGGTCGGCCATTCCAGGTCGGGCGTGGTGGGGCCTTCAGGTACGTCGCCGAACTCGGCGCCGGTCATGCCCAGGAAGGCGTAGTGGGCACCGTTCTCCCACACGAAATGGCCGCCCAGCGTGGCGACGATGCCCGTGAACAGGGCGCCGGCCAGCAGGCCGAAGATGATGAACTTGCTGCGGTTGCTGTCGGACAGGCGGTTGATGAGCACATCGACGCCCACGTGGATGCCGGTACGCACACCATAGGCGGCGCCGAACTTGGCCATCCACACGAACATGATGATGCACAGCTCCTGGGCCCAGCTAAAGTTGAGGGACAGCAACCAGTCCTGTAGACCGGGAATGCTGAGACCCGCCAGATAGCGGTGAACCACGGACAGGAAGATGATGGCCGTGGCCCCGCCCATCAGGAAGGTGATGATCCACTCTTCCAGGTGATCGAGTAATTTCATGATTTAGCCTCGCAGAGAATTGCGATTGGATGCGCCGGGACGGAGCCCGGGCCTGGCGTCCTCCCGGCCTGCGGGAAGACGCCCTTCGGACATGATGCGGGGAGTGCTTAGAGCTTCGCGGGGTCGAAGCCGGTTTCCTTGTAGATGGACTGGATCAGATCCTTGCCGATGCGGCCTTCCATCTTCTGATGCACCGGGACCATGGCCTTCTTGAACGCCAGCTTCTCTTCCTTGGTCGGCACATAGACCTGGGTCTTGCCGCTCTTCTTGATGCCTTCAAGGGACTTGTCGTTCTCTTCCTGGGCAATCTTGTTGGCGTAAACCGTGGACTCCTTCATGGCCGTTTCCAGCTGGCCGCGAATGTCGGCCGGCAGACCATCCCAGAACTTCTTGTTGGCGATGACCGCATAGCCGAGGTAACCGTGATCGGTCACGGTCAGATGCTTCTGAACCTCATGCATCTTCTGGGTGAACATGTTGGAGTGCGGGTTTTCGGTTCCATCCACCACACCCGTCTGCAGAGCCTGATACACCTCGGAGAAGGCCATCACCTGGGGCAGACCACCCACCGTGCGGATCTCTTCTTCCAGCACCTTGGACGACTGGATGCGCAGCTTCTTGCCCTTCAGGTCGGCCGGCGTGCGGATCGGGGTATTGGCGGAGAAGGACTTGAAGCCATTGTCCCAGTAAGCCAGACCAACGATGCCCTTGGGCTCCAGCTTCTTCAGGATGCTGGCGCCAACCGGGCCCTGGGTGATGCGATGCAGCTCGGTGTAGTCGTCAAAGATGTAGGGCAGATCGAAGACTTCGAATTCCTTCACGCCCAGCGGCCCGAACTTCGCCAGGGACGGCGCCAGCATCTGCACGGCCCCGAGCTGAAGGGCTTCCAGTTCTTCCTTGTCCTTGTACAGTGCACTATTGGCGTAGACCTCGACCTTCACCTTGCCCTTGGTCAGCTCCTCGGCACGCTTCTTGAAGAACTCGGAAGCCTTGCCCTTGGGCGTATCGACAGCCACAACGTGGCTGAACTTGATCACGATCGGGGCCTGGGCAGACGCCGAGGCACAGAAGCCGAGGGCAGCGAGGCTGAAAAGTACGGTGCGCAGTTTCATTTTCCTGTCTCCATCATTTGAATTGGTGCGAAGTTGGAGCCTTCAGAACAACAGCAGGCTACCCCTGCACTATCGGCACGCCGCCGTGCTGCAGCAATTGTGGTCATCCGCAGTGTGGAAAGCGCTGATGGTATTGCCGACCGGTTCGGGCGATAACGTGGACAAACCAACCCGTGATACTTGACCCCTTGCCTCTTCCTGCCCCCTCCCCGCCACCTAGCTGGTACTGGAGCCTGCCCTACGCGGCGGTGGCGTTGTTTGTGGCCACCATGGCGGCGCTACTGTGGCTGACCCATCGGCAGGACGCGGAAGAACAACGGGCCACCTTGATCAACGACGTGCTGTGGATGGAGCAGAACCTGGGCTTCCAGTTCGAGCGTAACAACAGCCACCTCACCCAACTGGGCACCGAGCTGCTCAAAAACACGCCGATCACCCCGACCACCGAGGCCCGCCTGCGCCAGGCCCTCGACCCGGAGAGCGGGTTGATCCGGATTCTGTGGCTGAACGGCAACGGCGACGTGAAAGGCGCCCAGCCACCCTATACAGACAGCCATCTGGTGGGCGAAACCGGCGGCACTTTCCCCTCCAGCTCGGCCTACCGCCTGTCCCGCTCCATGGGCCGACCGGTGTACAGCGATGCCTATGCGGTCATCGAGAACCAGACCCAGTTCGAAGTACACGTACCGATATTCGAAGGCGCGCGCTACCTGGGCTCGGTGGTGGGTGTCTATTCCCTCAACAACATGATCTCCCGTCAGGTTCCCTGGTGGTTCTCCGAACGTTACCGGGTATCGGTGGACAACAGCCTGGGGGTCGAGATCGCAGCCAAGTCGCGGGTCTCCCCCCTTTCCGGCCTGAGCTATGAGATCCCCTTCGACCCTCCCGGTCACGGCCTGACCCTCAATGTGACGGCATACAAAAGTGAAGTGCGCTGGATCCCCCTGCTCCTCATGGGCTCCCTCGGCGTGCTGGCAGGTGCCATCGTCTGGAGCCTGTGGCAGCTACGCCGCCACATGCAGCGCCGCCAGGCCGCCGAGCAAGCCTTGCGTGCCGAGCACGCCTTCCGCAAGGCCATGGAGGACTCCCTCAACACCGGCATGCGGGCCCGTGACCTAAAAGGGCGCATCACCTATGTCAATCCGGCCTTCTGCCGCATGGTCGGATGGAGCGCCGAGGAACTGGTCGGTCTGCTCCCCCCCATGCCCTACTGGGCACCCGAGGCCCTGGAACGAACCCTGGCCGTCCACGAGATGGTGTTGGGCGGCCATGCGCCACCCCAGGGCATCGAGATCCGCCTGATGCGCAAGAATGGCGAGCGCTTCGACGCCCTGCTCATCGAAGCCCCATTGATCGACTCGGAGGGTCGGCACATCGGGTGGATGGGTTCCATGGTGGACGTCACGGAACAAAAAAATGCCCAAGAGCTTGCCCGCCAGCAGCAGGAACGCCTGCAGGCCACTGCCCGGCTCGTAACCATGGGGGAGATGGCCTCCACCCTGGCCCACGAACTCAATCAACCCCTTGCGGCCATCTCCAGCTACAACACGGGGTGCATCAACATGATAGGCAACGGGGACATGTCACCCCGCGAGCTCACCGGCATTCTCGAGAAGATTGGCAAACAGGCGCAGCGCGCAGGCCAGATCATCAGGCGGGTCCATGCCTTTGTCCGACGCAGTGAACCCAAATGCGAGCCTGTGGACCTCAACGCGATACTGCGCGAAGCCGTCGGATTGGTAGAGCCCGATGCCGAACGGCGCGGCGTGAACATCCACCAGAATCTGGCCGACCCCCTGCCACCCGTCGCCGCCGACCCGGTGATGATCGAACAGGTAGCCGTCAATCTCATCCGTAACGGCATGGATGCCATGGCCGATGTCCCCCGGGCCCGGCGCGATCTCCAGCTTGTCACCCGTCTGCAGGACGACATGCTGGTTCTCAGCGTCGCCGACCGCGGCAAAGGCATTGCTCCGGAAGTGGCCGAAAAACTCTTCGCGCCCTTCTTCACCACAAAGGAAGAAGGCATGGGCATGGGGCTCAACATCTGCCGCTCCATCGCCGAACTACACCGGGGCCGCCTGAGCTTCGAGGAGAACCCGGGCGGTGGTACGATTTTTTACTTCTCGCTTCCTGTTCTGCCATGAATCCACTCCTTGCCCATATTGTCGACGACGACGAGGCCATCCGCGATGCGCTGACCTGGCTGCTCCGCACCCGCAACGTAGCGTCCCGGACATGGTCATCGGCCGAGGAATTCCTTGCAGCGTGGCAGCCTGACTTCCATGGATGCGTCGTGCTGGATATCCGGATGCGCGAAATGAGCGGCCTGGAGTGTTTCGACGTTCTGCTTGAACGCGGCAACAACATGCCGGTGATCTTCCTCACCGGCCACGGAGATGTGCCCATGGCCGTCGGCGCCCTCAAGAAAGGGGCTTTCGACTTTCTCGAAAAGCCCTTCGATGACAACGCCCTCGTTGATGTGGTGATCCGGGCGGTGGAAAGCGACGCCAGGCGCATGGCCAGCCAGGAGGCCCAGGCCACCATGAGCAGTCGCCTGGCGCAACTGACCCCCCGGGAAATCGAGGTCATGCATCTGGTGCTCACGGGCAAATTCAACAAGGTGATCGCCGACGAATTGAACATCTCGATGCGGACGGTGGAGGTGCACCGCTCCCGTGTTTTCGAGAAGATGGGGGTGCGCTCGGCGGTGGAACTGGCTCAATTGCTGGCGCCAGGGCGCGACTGATTCAGGCCGTCGCAGACCAGTCAGGCACCACACCCGGCTCGCCGGGCGGGCAGCGGAAGGCCACGTCCACGCCCACTCCGGCGACCCACGCCAAGCGTCCCTCCACCCACAGCAGTGGCAATGATCGACGCCGCCAGGGTGGGATGGCCGCCTCCTGCAGCAGATTCTTGATGCCCCGTGCAGGGCCGTCAGAGTGCAGACGTAAGCGCTCCCCCCCCACCCGCGGACGTATTTCGCAGCACACGCCATGCAGCATTGATGCAGCAATGCCCTGCCCCACCGCGGCGTTGAAAGCCACGGCACCGCCCGCCCATGCCAACCGGGGCTCACCCGCCCAGACCTGCGGGACAGCCATCACGGGCAGGCCGGCAGGCTCGATCCACCAGGCGTCCCGATACACACACAACGCGTGGCTCCCCAGCACCAGGCGCCAGCCAGCCGCCGCCGTCTCCTGGCGCATC
>ERZ795056.274-NODE-274-length-69123-cov-7.034271_pt1 | contig 69123 bp, 71 predicted proteins | sample MGYA00375140_ERZ795056 | MGnify/ENA primary metagenome ERZ795056 (study PRJEB30185, sample SAMN05720227) | activated sludge metagenome | isolation source: Anaerobic digester | place: USA | collected 2015-03-09 ...
TGAATCCGCACCACCGGGACCGGCTGACCTTCGTACGCGTCTGCTCCGGCCTCTTCGTCAAGGACATGACGGTCAATGATCCGGAAACCGGCAAGCCGATCCGGCTCTCCTATCCCCAGAAACTGTTCGGCCAGGATCGCGAATCCGTCGACGTCGCCTATCCCGGCGACATTGTCGGGCTCGTCTCGCACAAGGCGTTTCGCATCGGCGACACGCTGACCACGAATCCCGCGATTCGTTACGACGAGATCCCCCGTTTTCCGCCCGAGGCGTTTGCGTTCCTCCGCAACGCGGGCACGGCCAAGTACAAGCAGTTCAAGGCAGGCCTCGAGCAGCTTCTCGACGAGGGCGTGATCCAGTCATTCACGCTGTTTGAAACCGGCCAGACCGCCGCCCTTCTCGGCGCGGTCGGGCAATTGCAGTTCGACGTGGTGATGTACCGGCTGCAAAACGAATACGGTGCGGACCCGCGCCTCGAGCTGGCACCATTCACGCAGGTCCGCTGGTGCGCGCCCGGCATGACGAAGGACTTCTTTGGCGATGAGTATCTCGGCACGGGTGTCCGCCTCGCGCAGGACGTTCGCGGCCAGCTTGTCATTCTGTTCCCCAACAAGTGGGCCGTGGATTACTTCGCCGAGAAACACCCGAAGGTCGAACTCTTCTCCGTATCGCAGCACGACAAGCCCGCCCCGGCGAAACCGCAGTAGTGGCTCATGTCTGCGATGGTAGGGCGACGCCTCCGGCGGAGCCGTGTCTTCATTCGGGCTCGGCAGGGACGCCTCGCCCTACCCAACTCCCTCCCTACATCCGCCGCAGACACGCCGCCAGCACGTCGTCCACGCTCAGCGCAGCCAGATCCCCACCCGGCGCGCGCAGAATCTGCACATGCTCGCCGCGGGGACCCCAGCGATCCGCGTCGCTCGGTCCGTAAAGTGCCACGACGGGCACCCCGACTGCCGACGCCAGATGCGTAATGCCCGAGTCATTGCCCACGTACGCCGCGCAGCACGACAACGCGCCGGCCAGATCCACCAGCTTGACCTGCTCAACGCGCGGGACTTCCGGCAACTCCGCCAACACCCGCTTCCGCACCTCCGTGTCGGCCTCGCCCAGCACACACACCACCGCCGCGCCTTCCGTTCTCAACTGACGCACCAACGCGATGAACCGATCCGCGGACCAGTTCTTCGCCGGGCTCCCGCTGCCGGGGTGAATCGCCACCACACGCCCTGTAACGCCGCGCTCCTCCAACAATCGCCGTCCACGCCCGCGACTTTCATCCGACAATCGCAGCCGCGGCACAGAACCCACAGCATAGATCGCAAGCGTTTCAAGCGGCTTGATCAGATGATCCACCGCGTGACCGGAAGTCACCATCGGCGAGGCATAGATCACCTGCCGCGCGCCCGCGGCGCGCAGGTTGTCCGCAACCACGCCATGGGGATCGTGGAGAAAACTCAGGATGATGTCGAAAGACTCGATGTAGCTGGCCTGCTCGGGACTTAAGGAGGGGATCGCGGCAAAGAAGCGGGCCATGCCGGCCTTGTCGAGCGAGTCAACGCGATCTACCAATCCGGCCTCGCGTGCAAGCTCGGCCACGTGCGGGTAGCCGATCAATTCAATTTCCGCAGCCGGCCAATGCTCACGAAGAGCCTGCAGCACCGGGAGCGTCACGATGAAGTCGCCGATCGCCCCGCCGCGTAACACAAGAAAGCGGGCCCGTTTGAGCATCATGGGAACTCAGTATACCTTGAACGCCAGCACGAGCACAAAAATGCCGAAGGCCAGGCGGACGAGACCGCCCATGCGGCATCGCTCATTCGTCTTCGCACCAAACTCCACGAGTTGGCGGAACCGGAAGGGGCTGAGGACCAGCGAGATGCCCGCGACCACCCAGATGTAGGCCACCACGGTCATCACCAGCCGCCAATTCGATTCGTGCCAGCGCGCGGCGGCGAGTACCGGGTTCGCCACCAGCAGGAGAAGTCCACCCAGCGCGCGTGGCGCAAGAAGTTCATCCATGAAAACCGCCATCAGGAGGAAGGCGGCCGGCGCGGCGGCATAGAGCCACGGCTTCACGGGTTCAAATCGGCCAAGCGGCGCGTGCAGCATAACCCAAGTCACCCACGTCACATCGAAGGCGAGCAGCACCCAAGCGGGCAGGCGGCTGCGCGGAAACTGACGCAGTGCCTCGCGCATCTGCGCGGGCGCCACGACGCACACGAGGTTCACCGCGACAATCACGCCGCCCGCGATCCGGGCCATCATGGACAAGTCGGACATCGTCTTATTCCTTCCCAACACGCCGGACAAAAAGGCCCCGCCATCGTAACCGCCCCCACCCATTAGTCAATACGGGGCGCGGCCGCCTGCCTGGCCCGCCGCGCGTCGAGGCGCGTCCAAAGGTTCGCCAGCAGCGCACCGCTCACGTTGTGCCACACGCTGAAAATCGCGCCCGGCACCGCAGCCAGCGCCGAAACATGCGCCGTTGCCATCGCCACCGCCAGGCCGGAATTCTGCATACCCACTTCGATCGTCACAGCCCGCCGCTGCGGCACATCCATCCGAAACACCCGCGCCAGCAGCCAGCCGAGCAACAGCCCAAGCCCGTTGTGAAGCACCACCGCAGCCGCAACCCGCGGACCTACCGTCGCCAAGCGGTCCGCGTTGGCCCCGATGATTGCCCCCACGATCAGCACGATCGCCGTCACCGAAATCAGCGGTAGCACCCGGACACTGCGCTCCACCGTCTTCGAGAAGAATCGGTTCACCAGCACGCCGAGTACCACCGGCACCAGCACCACCTGGACGATCGACAGGAAAAGGTCACCCGCCTTGAGCGGCATCCACCGCCCCGCCAACCACAAGGTAAGCATCGGCGTCAGCAACGGCGAGAGAAGCGTCGACACCGACGTCATCGTCACGGACAACGGCACATCCCCCTTCGCGAGAAAGGTAATCACGTTCGACGCTGTTCCGCCCGGACACGTCCCGACAAGGATCACCCCCACAGCCAATTCCGGCGGCAGGCGAAGGAGGCGTGCCACAACGTAACCCACAAGAGGCATGACGCCATATTGCGCAGCGGCGCCAATCGCCACCGCTCGCGGGCGCGACAACACGCGCCGGAAATCCGCGCCGGTCAGCGTCATCCCCATCCCGAACATGATCACGCCGAGCAGGGTGCTGATGTGCGGCAGGGCAAAGGTGAAGGTGTGCGGCCGCATCATGGCGACCACGGACACCACCATCACGAAGACGGCAAAGTAATTGGACGCCACGCGGCTGATTCGTTCCAGCCATCTCATTAACCACACCTCTTCCCGTGGGGGCTCAATCGAAAATGAAGAACAGTTCTTTGGGCAGGTTGACCGGCCGCCATTTGGGTTCTCTCGCGGTTCCCGTCAGATGGAATTCCAGCAGCTTGGTCACCGGGAAGGTCACCAGCCGCAGCACAGCGGCAATCGCGCCCTTGCGCAGGAGCTTCACCTGCACCTTCACATCGAGCATCTCATTGAAGTAGTAGTCACCCGATCCGGAGACGCTGAGTACGGTGCCCTCGAGATAGGCGTCCTCCGAGTGGAATTTCCGGTCGGCAATGACGAACGTGGACGTGAAATCCGTCTGCGTGGCAAAACCGAGTCGCGGGTAGATCTTGGAGAGAATCTGCGACAGGCCACCCAGCAGCGGAATCTGGAAAAGGTAGCCATCCTCGATCAGTATCTTTCCCTCGCCGCGCACCGTATCGCCACGGCCTACGCCCAAAACACCGCTCACGTTGAAGTCCGACGACAACTGGCCCTTGTAAGCCCCGGCTTTGCCGCGGAATGCGCGGATGATGCTCTCGAAATCGGCCTTCTTGATCACCCCGGCGATGTCGTAGTGGACGTTGCTGGCCTCGTTGATCGATGTGAAAATCGCATCACCTGCAAAACTGCCGCCATAGGCCTTGCCCTGCACATTGGTGAAATCGAGCCGCGTGCCCAACGCGCGAACATAGAACGAACACTCGTCGGAGACCATCCACTTCAGCCCCATGTGCGTGCCGGTGGCATACGCCACGAAATCCGTCTGATCGTAACCCGAGTAATCGATGCGCCCCTTGCATTGAATCGTCGCCGGATCGTCCAGCCGGAACTGCCGTATGAACTTCTCCGTCTTCGTGCCGATCATCATCGCCACCGCATACGGTTCCATGGTTCCACTGGCATCGACATCCACGAACTCGTTGCGGAAGTCCATGACGAGGCGTCCCGTAGCCCGACCCTCGGGCCGGATCAACAGGCCGGGCGAAACATCCATCACCTGGTTCGTGAGCGTGAACGCCGCCTCGACATAGGTACCCGACGCGCCGCGGAAAACCAGGTTGCTCGCATGCACAAAACCCTCGGCGCTGAAATCGCGCGGCCGGCCGATCACCCCGTGGACCTTGATATGGCCCTGCGGATTCGGGCCGTTGAACGTCAAAGCCCTGACGAGTTCCGTCTGCTTCGCGTTCATGATCGGAACCAGTTCCTTGGGGTCGAAGTTCCCCTCCGCCTCCCCCCAGTACTGGCGCGTATCCACGCGGAACCGGACCTTGCCCCGTGCGGGGCCGCGGGCCGCCCCCTTCCCGAGAATGGCGTCCACCTTGACGAGATCGACATCGTTGCCCTCGCGTTCGAAGGACACGAACGCACGCTCAACCCAGATATTCTTCAGGCTCGCCCGCTCCAGCGAGAGCCAGCCGGTAAAATGCTCAAACGCCTCGCGGATCGGCGCCGGGCCGAGCCACAGTTCGCAGGAAATCGGCCCATCGAAGACAAAGCCTGTCCGGGCCATCTTCTTGCGCAACGGGTCCGGAATCAGCCCCATCCAGCTCGACGGCGCCAGGCTCGTGAATGCACGCGCCTCGATCGTGCCAACTTGGAAATCGAGTTTGCCGGTCACGTCGGCGCGCCGGTCGCCCTGGCGCAGCGAAAGCGAATTGACCATGACCGTCCGGCCACGCAGCTTCGCGTCCACATCCCACGCGTCATAGACCACATCCTTGTAATGAGCGTCGAAGCCCTGCACGTGTAGATTGGCGCGGGAGCGGTGAGGTCTGTCGGGATACACGGTGAAGTCGACCCGCGCCAGCGGCGATGCCTCGAACTGAATCGTGTTGAGTTCCTCTGTGGCCCGGGGAAGCCATGCGGGAAGATTGCCCAGCGCCTTCGATACGGTGCGCGAGAATCGTTCGAGCGTCATCTTCTCGCGCCCGGGCACGGGCGCGGCAAATTCCACAAAGCCGCGACCACGAAGTTGAATCCCATGGAAAGATCCGTTGAGGCCTTTGACATAGATCCCGTCCTGCCCAATACGCAGGCGGATGTTGATGTCCTCAAGTGATAGATTCTGAGGGGCCACCTGGGGCTGTGCATCGCCCGCCGTGTTGAGTCGAAACGCGGCATTGACCACGCGCAGTCCCGAAAGCCCGTGGCTGCCTTCCAGCCAATCCAGGGGATTCAAGCTCACCGACACTTCGTCGGCGCAGACTATGGGCACGGAGGCTTCCGCGCTTTCGTAAAAGCGAAGGCCCTGCGCCGAAACTCCGCGAAAGAGTCCCAGGCGCACCTGATCCACTTGGACCACCAGCCCGTTTCTCTTCAGGTAATCGAGGCCCCGGTCGATCAGGCCGCGGGGCACGCCCGCGAGGTGCAGATACACCCCCAGCACAAGCAGCAGGCCGAGAATCAAACCCGTCAGCCGGATGGCCAGGCAAAGCAACCGGGAGCAGGCTCGATCGAGCATGCCCAGACAGGAACAGCGAACGCCGGGCGAAGCCGGCGAGGCGTCCTTATGGTCCTGCTTTGGGGTCCTGGCTGAGCTCACTCGGCGCCTCTTGCGGCTGCTTCGCGACATACAGGTCGTCGGTCAGCTTGTTCCATGTCTCTTCCGAAATCGTGAACACCACATCCTGCCCCTGCAGCATGGCAAAGCGTTCATCCTTGCCACGAACGCTGCCCAGCAGCAGGGTCTTTCCGAGCCCCGACCCCTCGCCCTTGAGGCCCAGACTCAACACCGCGACCGGCTCATCCAATCCGTACGTCGCCAAGTCCTGGGGATCGTCCGCGACGAAGCGCTCCGCTCTCAAATCCCCCACGATCATCAGGAGATCCTTGATCGCCTCGGCATCCGCCTTGCCGTCGGGTTGAACCAGCCTCCAGGCTCCCCCGGCCACCGGCTCGACGATCTGCTCTCCATCCGCCTTCTTCAGCGCTATGCGCAGTATCTCATCGGCCCCCACCTTCAGCACGCGGCGATCCCGGTAGTACAGAGGGTCCAGCGACAGCGTCTTCAGTGTGTCGGCGAGAATCTCGTACGGGGCGTCTTCCTTCTCCACTTTCACCAAGGCACGCCCCATCTCGCGCTTCATGTCGCTGATCAGCACCACCACTTCGCGGACAAGCGCGATGATGTTCGGATTCGGGGCCGCATCCGGCGCGGCGAGCCGGAACTCCACCCGTCTCGCAGGCGGCGCAAGCCCCAGGGCTGCAAGGTTCGTCGCCTGGTCGTCGAGATAACTGACGATGCTGGCCCCGGCCCAGCCGCGAAGAAGTTCATCCACCCGTTGCGCATCCGCGGGCCAACGCTTTGGTTTCGATACCCACCAGCCGTCGTCATCCTTGCGCAGGATCAGTTCCGTCTCCCCCTCCGCAATCCGTACGTACGTGATGTCGTACGAGGACATCGTGACCAGCCGGCGGTCGCGGAGATCCTCCACCTTCGCCGTCAGCCTCGCCAGGCCACCGGTCGTCATGGCATACACCGAGTCGACGCCCTTCAACTTTACGTACACAAGGTCAGGCCGCTTCTCCAACGGATCGCCCACCAGCAGCGCGGTTTCGCCCTCCTTCTCGCTCTGAAGGACATTGACCCGCAGCGTCGGTTCATCCAGCCCGTACGCCACCGGATTCTGCTGCCCATCCGCGACAAATTCCTCGACGCGCAAATCAAACAGGTCCCGAAGGATCTCGTCCACGGCTGTCGGTGCCGCGCGGGCAACGAGCGGCTGCTGGATCGTCCACCGCCCATCTTCGCTCCGACCCACTTGGACAAAACCATCGCCGCGACGGATTTCCAGGCGGCGCACCTGTTGCGGCTCGCCGTGGAACAGAACACGGTCGCGCAGATCGGCCACCGCACCCGGCACAAACTGGAGCACGTTGGTCCCCGTGGCCACGATGTCCGGACGTGACTCTTCCCGGATGTAGAGCGATCCGCCCAGCAGCGCATCACGCCCGATGATGAGCGTCTGCCGCCGAAGACTGTCGCCCAGCGTAATCCGAGCCCGCGGCGCGTCGAACCCGTAGTTGGCCTCCGTCAGCTTCCGCGCCTTGAGCTGCGCCGGAGTGATCACCTCGCCGCGGGGCAACGTCTCCAGCCCGTTCAGGATGCGGCCAATCTCGCCCTCATCCGCCCTCGCGCGCACCGGCTGAATGATCATCCACTGTCCATCCTGCAACGCGCACTCGACGAGCAGGTTGGTGGATTCGAACTTGAGGTAGGAAACACGGTCCGCCTTGACCTGCAACGCGCGCCGCGCCTGCTCTTCCTGCTCGCTGGTGGATTGGGTCTTGCGCTCGTGGAACCAGATGAACGCACCGAGCAGGAGCACGGCGATCATCAGCAGCAGTGTCGTTCTGATCTTCATGCGTCGTCTACGACCTCCGCTTGAGCCACACGATGCCACCCAGCCCGGCGACAATGACCGGCATCACCATCACGATGATCCAGAACAACCCCTTCAATTCATCGCCACTGATGATCAGGCGATTCTGCTCCACGGGCTTGGGCGCAATGGCCATCAGCTCCTCCCGCTCGAGCAGCCAGTTCAGCGCGGACATGAAGAAATCGGCATTGCCACCCGTCAGGGCTCCATTGGCCACGAAGTCTGAATCGCCGAACACCACCAGCCGCGTCGGCTTGATCTGCACATTGATGCCCGGCACGGGCCCCTTCTCCACGGCCACGGCCACAGACACCGGCCCCGGCCGGTCACGATCCGCATCGTAGTTCATCGGATTCTCTTCCAAGTCCGTCTCGGCCCATCCCAAATCCGTGCAGGAGGCCAGCGCCATGGCATGCGGCTTGTCCGCGGTTCCGCCACCCTCTTCCGGCAATGCCGCAGGCTCCACGGATCGCGGCAGGTAAAGGACGGCGGTGATATCCTTGAGCGGTGCCGTGATGGGGTGCGGGTCGTATTTCGTGATGAACAACTCGCGCCCTGTCAGCGTCCTCGTCGCATCCACCACCACGTCGTCCGCCAACAGAACACCCCAGTCGCCCAGCAGCCCTTCAAGCCCCGTCTTCGTCATCGGGTCGACCAGCACCATCAACCGGCCCTTCTGATCGAGGTAGCGGGACATGATCGCCAGTTCCGTTTCTGCCAGCCGCTTCGTCGGCCCGGCAATGACCAGCGCATCCGCGTCAGCGGGAACGTCCTGCTGTTCGCCCAGCAGCAGCTTCCGCACATCGAGATTGTCCCTCCGCAGTTCCTCGGCGATGGTGGAGTAACCCGCCGAGCGGTTGAAACTCTCCACGTCCCGCTCGCCATGCCCCTGCAGGAAATAGACCACCGGCCGCTTGGCCTGCGTCACGTTCTGAATCGCCGACGAGAAAGCCTGCTCGCCCTTGAACGCCACCTTCTCCGGCGATTGCCCCATCGGCAGCATGCTGTAGTCATATTGCATGATGTCTTTCGCCGTGACATACATGCTGCGACCGCCCGATTCGACCACGGTGACATTCGGTTCTTCCACCTTGAAACGGCGCATCAACTCTTCCGTCCGGGCCAGGTCCCGGTCGGGGTCGACCCGCTCAACGTGAATCATCGGCGAGGCGTATTCATATTCCTTAAGCAGGTTGTCCACATCCTCGTAGACTTCCTGATCGGCGTTGAAGAACACCACGAACTGCACCGGGTTGGTCAGACTGCCCAGCAGGCTGAGCGTCTTGTCCGAAAGCCCGTAATACTTCGCACGGCTCCAGTCCCACCGCGCGTAATGGCGATACGACAGGTAGTTCACCATGCCCACCAACACCACCGCCAACAGCAGGGATACCGCCGCGTTGAGACTGATCGCCACCCGGCGTTTCACGGTGCCGTCGCGCACGCTCCTGAGGTCCTGCTCTTCCGCCGTCATTTCCATTTCCTCGATTCAATCACCTTCACGGTGGCAAACAGCATCAGCGCCGTCGCGCTGATGCACAGCACGATCGGCCGCGTATCCACCGCCCCGCGAGAGAAATCCAGCATGTGCGAGACCGACGAGAAGTAGGCCGCGACCGAGCGCAGTCCTTCGCTCCGCGCAAAGAACGTCAGGAACCCGCCGAAAAACGCCATGCAGATGATCGCGAAACTCGTGATCGCCGCCACGATCTGGTTGTTCGTCAACGACGAGGCGAAAAGACCGACGGAGATGTAGAACGAACCGAGTAGAAACGCGCCCAGGTATCCACCCGCCATCGGGCCGAGATCCACCGGCGCACTCAGCGGACTGAAGGCTTTGAGAATGTACGCGTAGGCAATCGTCGGCAACCACATGACGATGAAAAACCCGAACGCGCCGGCATACTTCGCCAGCACCACCGCCGTGTCCGTCACCGGCGCCGTCATCAACGACTCGATTGTGCCCGAGCGCTTCTCCTCGGCAAACAATCGCATCGTCAACACCGGCACCACGATCAGCATCGCAATCCAGAAGAAGAAGGAGCCAAACAACTCCTTCATCACGGTAACACCCGCGGGCCCCTGCGCCATCACGCTCACCAGCATCCAGAAACTGAACCCCATGATGACGAGAAAGAAGATCGTCATCACGTAGGCAATCGGCGAGAGGAAGTAGGCCTCGAGTTCACGCCGCCAGAGGGTCAGGAATGCTCTCATGCCCCCCTCCCTTCAGGATCAGCATGGGTCAGGCTCACGAAGATATCCTCCAGGCTCTTCCGCTCCGCCCTCAGCTCGCGCAGGCCCCACCCTGCCCGCGCCACCGCATCAAACAACAGCGGCCGTAACGCGGCTTCCTGCTCGCAGGCAACCACCGCGCGGCACCAGCCCGCCGCTTCGGTCACCGCGACCCCCGTGACCCCCGGCAACGCCGCAAGCTTCGCGCGCACGTCCTCCGCCGGACCGCGAATCTCCGCCACCACGTCGCTTCCGCCCTCGCGCAGCCGCTTCAAATTCTCCGGCGTATCCGACGCGACCACCTTGCCGCGATGGATAATCACCACCCGCCTGCAGGTCATCTCCACTTCCGGCAGAATGTGCGTCGAAAGCAGCACCGTGTGCCGCTGCGACAAATCCTTGATCAGCTCGCGAACCTGCCGGATCTGGTTCGGGTCCAACCCGATCGTCGGCTCGTCCAAAATCAACAGCTCGGGATCGTGCACCAGGCTCTCCGCCAAACCGACGCGCTGACGATAGCCCTTGGAAAGCTGGCCGATGATCCGGCGCCCCACTTCGCCCAGCCCGCACATCCCCTTCACCTCGTCCACACGCTTCCGCCGGTTCCGCCCGTGAACGCCCTTCAACCGCGCGCGAAAATGAAGGTACTCGTCCACGCGCATCTCGGGATAAAGCGGCACGTTCTCGGGCAGGTAGCCGATGCGACGGCGCACCTCGATCGAGTCATGGAATACGTCGTACCCGGCAATCGAAGCGCTGCCGCCCGTCGCCGGCAGATAACCCGCCAGGATCCGCATCGTGGTCGTCTTGCCCGCGCCGTTCGGGCCGAGGAACCCCACGATCTCACCACGGGCAACCTCGAACGACACGCCGTCCACCGCGACGCAGCCGGCAAAACGTTTCGTGAGTTGTTGAACCTTGATCATACCCGTCACTCCACCGTCAACTGTACGACGAAGCTCTGCGCCAGCAGGGAGGCGCCGCTGTCGTCGATGCTCAGAAGACTCAGCGCCACCACGTCGCCCGGTCGCACATGCTCAAGCGCAAGACCGACATCATCCAGTGAGCCAATATCTGTTTCATTGATGCGGGTCACCAGCAGTCCGGCCTTCAACCCGGCGTTGGCCCCCACGCTGCCCTTGACCACCTCGGTGATCGGCAGGCCCTCATTCAGACTGGTGCGAATGCGTTTCCCGAGATCGTCACGATCACCGAACTTCAGGCCCAGCAGTTTTTCGGCCAGCAGCTTGCCGGACGGTTCCGGTACAGCGATCATCTCGACCTCCACCGTCCGCGACTTGCCCTCACGTTCCAGCGCCAACGTAAACCGGTCCCCCGTCACATAACTCAACAACTCGCGATGGAATCCCAGCAAGTCTTTCACTTCGCGGTCACCCACGCAGTGGATGATGTCGCCCACCCGCACGTCCGCCTTCACCGCCGGGTCCACCTCGGCCACCCTCACCACCCCGTTGGTCTCCTCTGCCTCAAACCCTGGCCATGTCTTCGTCAGATGCTTGGGCGACATCCAACGCGCCAGCAACGGCTCGGCCCTCGTCACCGGCACCGCAAAGCCGATGTTCTGCGCCTGCCGATAAATCGCCACGTTGATGCCGATGACTTCGCCATCGATGTTCAGCAACGGACCGCCCGAACTCCCCGGATTCACCGCCGCGTCCGTCTGCAGGATGTCCCGATACAACACCTGCCCGCCGTACCGCGCTTCCCGGTTCTTCGATGACAGCACACCCACCGTCACCGTCTGCGCCAGTCCAAACGGGCTGCCAAGCACAATCACCGTCTCTCCCAACATCAAATCGTCGCCCCCGGCAAAATTGACCGAGGCCAGCGGCTTGTCAGCTTCAATCTTCAGCAGGGCCAGATCGCTCCGCTCATCGCCCGCGATGAACGTTGCGTCATAAGTCGTGTCATCAGAAAGTGTTACGCGTATTTTTGATGCGCGCTCAATAACGTGATAGTTGCTGAGGATGTATCCGCGCGGATCGATGATCATGCCCGAACCAAGCGAATGGGCCACCCGGTAGCCCGGCGAGGCTGCATCGCCGAAAAATTCCCGGAAGAACTCGTCAAAAAGATCCCCGCGAAACCGCCGGGCGGGATCGCTGTAGCGAACCTTCACCAGCTTCTCTGTACCAATGTTCACCACGGCCGGGAGAGCCTTCTCCACTGCCGCAACCACCGGGGTGCGCCGATTGGGGGAACCCATCACGGGCAGCACCACGTAGCAGGCCACGGCCAACGCCATTCCGATCTTTGCTGCTGTTTTCATTTTGACGTCCAAGCCCACAAACCGTTCAATGGCCGCTCGCAGGAGCGGCCTGGGACAATTTGGCTATTATCTGCCTGGCACGGGCATAGTCAAGCGACCCCACCGGGTGGTTTCGGCGATCAGGGAGGTCATGGTGGCAGGTTCTGTATCTCTATTTGCGAGGGATTTCTTTCCGCGCGCGGAGTTCTACACCGGGCGCGCCCGATCTCCCGGCCGGGTCCGCGAGGACGGCCTCCCCGCCCGCCCCATTCCCTGCTCTGAACGGCAGCTTCAATGCGTCTGGTTCGATCCGCGCTTCCGCCCCTCGCTACTCAAGTCATCGCAGGGCGAAATGGTGGAGGTCGAGGACCCCGGCATCTGGAACCTCGAGGCCGGCCCTGACTTCCTCGGCGCCGCGCTTCGCATCGGCGCCGGCCGCCGCCGCGTCACCGGCGATATCGAGGTCCACCTCTCGCCCGCCGATTGGAACCACCATCGGCACGCCGCCGACCCGCGCTATCGCCGCGTGCGCGCCCATGTGACCTACTCGCCGGGCGAACTGCCGACTGATGCGCTGCCCAAGGGCTGTGTCCAACTCTCGCTCCGTGAATTGCTCGCGGCTAACCCCGCGTTCTCGTTCGAACACATCGACGCCGCGGCGTATCCCTTCGCGTCCCGGCCCGCACCTACTCCCTGCTCGGCCCTCCTTGCTTCGTGGTCACCTCAGGAACGCATTGCTCTCCTCAATGCCGCGGGCGAGGAGCGCCTGCGCCGGAAGGCGGAACGCATCGCCGTCGCGATTCGCGACAAGGGCGCCGACCAAACCGTGTACGAGGAAACACTCACCGCTCTCGGCTACAAGAACAACAAGGCGCCGTGTCGCCGTCTCGCGCAGCAGTTGCCGCTGGCCAGGCTGCGCAGCGAAGCCCGCGGCTGCCCCAATGCTGCCTATGCACTGCTCATGGGCGTCGCCGGCCTGCTGCCCACGCGACTCAGCTCGCGATGGGATGAGGAAACCCGCTCCTTCGTGCGCTCGCTGTGGGACGTCTGGTGGCGATGTCGCGATCAGTGGGAAGGCCGCTGCCTCTCCGCCGACGAATGGCATCTCGGCGGCCGACCGGCCAACCGCCCCGCGCGCCGCCTCATGGCCGCCGCGTGCTGGTTCGCCTCGCCGCGCCCCATGCTCGAACGCTGGGCCAGTCTCGCGCGCGGCCAGCGCCGAAGCCTGCTCCGCGAGGCGTGCGATTGGCTCGGCGGTTCGACCGGCACCTACTGGGATCGCCGACTCACGCTTTCCTCGCCGCCGCAGCGTAAACCCATCGCGCTCGTCGGCAAGGACCGCGTTTCATCGCTCCTGCTCAACGTACTCATCCCGTTTCTCGCCGCCACCGGCGAGGGCGCCGCCTTCCGCGCCGGCCTGCTCGACCTGTTGCCGCCGGAGCAGGACAACACGCTCGTGCGCCAAACCGCCTTCAGCCTCTTCGGCCAGGACCACGCCCCCTCGCTCTACCGCCACGGCTTGCGCCAGCAGGGCCTGATCCAGGTCTTCCAGGATTACTGCCTCAACGATCGCTCGCGTTGCGCCTCCTGCACCCTGCCCGGCCTCCTCGAGAACTACAGGGGAAAGATGCCGTCATGAGACGCGCGCTCGGCAGGATTGTCCTGTCTGTGATCGCCCTGGCCGCCGCGGTCGCCGCCGCCGAAGTCTTTCTCCAACTCTACCGCCCCATCCGAATCCACCGCATCACAAGCGAACTCTACCAGGCATGCGAGGATCCGGTCCTTCTGTATGAACCCAAGGCGTTGATTTACGATCAGAACAGCGACACGCTCCGAGGTCGCGAGGTCGGGGTGGACAAACCGCCCAGCGTGTATCGCATCGTCATCGCCGGCGATTCGCTCGTCTACGGCGTCAACGTGGACGGCGACAAAACCTACAGCGCTCGGCTGGAGCAGATGCTCAATGACCATGCCGCACCCGGCCGGCGCTTCGAAGTGCTCAACCTCGGGTGCTCCGGCTATCGCATCGCGCAGGTTGTCGCGCGCATCAAGAAACGCGGTCTGAAATACAACCCCGATCTGATCATCTACGGCTACTGGCTCGACGATGTGGTGGACAGCAACGACGATACGCAACAGCAACTGATCGCCGAAGTCCGCGCCGCACAGCAGGACTCCCGCGGCCTGCTGTTCAACTCTCCGGAAATGCGCGGCTGGTGGCGCGGCCTCATGTTGCGGACGCAGATCGCACGGCGTATCATCGCCATGTCGCGCGCGAGGAAACGCCGCGCCACACCCCAGCCAGTGACAACACGGCCCGCCATGAACGCGGACCTTGGGGACAGCGTCGCCCACATCTACCAGACCTTCTGCAGCAACGTCGCCGACGGCACCTTCGCGGATTTGAAGGGCGCGGTGAACAATCGCTCCTTTGAACCCTATTACCTGTGTTATACGCGGTATGACGATTTTGTGGCGTGGAACCGCGCCCTGCACGAACTGCGCACTCTCGCCGACGAGGCTGGCTCCAAGTTGCTGCTCAGCATGACGCCGGTGATCTACGATGCGCCCGAGGGGCACTACGCATGGACCGGCGTGCATGATCTCGTGCGCAACATCGCCGAGGTCTACGACATTCCCGTATTCGACGAGGTGCGGAAGACCTTCGCGCGTTACCCCGCTGCGGAAACCGGACTGGGCGATACCGAACATCCCAACGCCTTCGGTCACGAGTTGATTGCCGGGGCCTTGTTCGGGTATCTTTCCAACCATCAGGCCGAATACGGCGTCACGCTCAGACAAGAGAACATAAACCCGGAAAAAGGTGGCCCATGAAGAAACTGCTGCTCGTCACACTCTGCGCGCTTCTTGCATCCCTGCCCCTCACTGCCTCCGCCCAGGGCGTCGCACTCGGCGCAAAGATCGGCACCCTCGGCCCCGGCCTCGATCTGACCGTCTCGCTGGTCGATCGCCTGAACCTGCGCGTCAACGGCAACTACCTCAAGCTCAGCGGCAACACCACGCAGGATGACATCGACTATGACGCCGACCTCACCCTCGGCTCCGTGCTCGCCATGCTCGACTGGCACCCCTTCGGCAACAACTTCCGCATTTCCGCCGGTGGTGTCTACAACGGCAATGAACTGGGTCTGGAGGCCACGCCGACCGATTCGGTCAACATCGGCGGCACGGACTACACTCCCGCCCAGATCGGCACGCTGACCGGCGACGCCACGTTCGGACAGTTCGGTCCCTACATCGGCATCGGCTTCGGCAACGCGGTGAAGGAAGATATGGCGCTCACGTTCGTGTTCGACCTCGGCGTCATCTACACAGGCTCGCCGAAAATCGATCTGCAGGCCACCGGCCCGATCGCCAGCCTCCCGTCCTTCCAGGCAGACCTCGAGGACGAGGAACAGCAGGTCGAGGACGACATCAGCGCGTTCAAGCTCTACCCCGTGCTGGCCTTCGGCATCGCCTACCACTTCTAGGACGCTTAATGCATGAGCGAGAAATCGCTCATGCAATAAGCGCCTTGGCCTTCCGGGGTACGCCTGAGGTTCCCCGTGGCCTCGTGCCACGGGGGCCGGAATTCTGCCTCCTGCCGGTCGAGCCGGCAGGGAGGCCGGAGGTTGTCTACGAGCCGCTCACAGGATGGGTTTCTTCGGGGCGGCGGCGGGCGGTGGCGCTTCGGGTTCCTTGCGGCGCACAAATCGATTGCACGTGTCCGTGGCTTCCACTTCCTTCTTGTGCATCGAGCACCACTGCTTGAAGGGGTTGACGATGTAGCTCGCGCAGTGGCGGCAAAGCTTGTCGGCTTCGTTCTCCTCGAATACGTCCACTTTCTTCGAGCGATCGGCCTCCGTGAAAACTTTCACGGCTTTGCGCCCCTTGAACGGCACCTGGTCTTCGGTGAGATATTCGTGACCGCATGAGCCGCAGATCAGCGACTCGCCGATCTTGGTGAATCCATCGTACTTCGGCTTGCGCACCAGCAACGTATCCTTGCCGCAGATCGCGCAGATGATTTCAACAGGTTTTATTTCGCCCATGTTCACCTCGCTGCCAGTCGATGCTGACGCCATCTTATCTTCACCCAACGCTCCCGCGCAAAGCAAAATCCGCCGTCTTGCGCCCGGCGGATTTTGCTTTTGCTGTGTACACTTGGGGCCGCATCCCGGTATGTTCTCCCGTGGAGGCGCGAGAACAAACATGCAAACGGGGGTCCCCCTGTTCACGGGTATCACGAGGGGGCGGTGGACGGGCATCATACTCGTCTCGCTGGTCATCCTCATTCTCTTCGTTTTCCTCTACGCCAACGCGCGCCGCTCCGTCATCAACGAGATCCGCCACCAGGCCATGGGCGTCGCCGTCGCCGTCGCCGCTGCAATCCCGGCCGAGGAGATCGACCCGATCCGCGTACCCAGCGATGAAAACCTGCCCGAGTATCAACGCATCCAGAAATTCCTCAGTCGCGTTGAGGTCTCCAATCCCGACATCCGTTACGTCTACACCATGCGCCAATCCCTCGCGGATGGCGCCAAGCCCAGCGATTACGAGTTTGTCGTGGATGCCGCCCCGCGCGATATCAACGGCAACGGCATGCTGGATCGGGCCGAGCGCTCCGAGCCCGTCGGTCGTGCATACGACGCCGCGGATCTCCCCGAGATGGTAGCCGCCTGGTATAACCCCAGCGCCGACCCCTCCGTCTCGCCCGATCCGCCCTACCCCGACCTGCTCTCGGGCTACGCGCCGATCAAGAACGCCCTCGGCCAGACCGTCGCCATCGTCGGCGTCGATATCACCGCCGCCACCGTGCGCGTCAAACTGTTTGCGCTGCGCGGCGTGATCATCCTCGTGTGGTTCGTCCTCACGCTCCTCGTCATGCTCGTCGTCCAGCTCTACTACCAGCAGCAGGAGGCGCTCGACCGCAACCGCGCGCTGAGCAGCGAACTGGCCAGCCGCAACGAAATGCTGCACGCCGCCAACATCCAGCTCTCCCACAACAACGAGCAGTTCAAGCAGGAGCTCAAGCTCGCGCAGTCCGTCCAGCTCGGCTTCCTCCCAAAGAAATTCCCGCGGCAGGACAAGATCCTCTTCGACAAGTACTACCTGACGTGCGAAATGCTCGGCGGCGACCTGTTCGATGTGTTCACGCTGGATGACGATCACGTCGGCATGTATGTCGCCGATGTCGCCGGCCATGGCGCCAGCGCCGCCCTCGTCTCAGGCCTGCTGAAGATGGCCGTCAATTCCGTGCGCGAATACCACAGTGTCAGCACCAGCTTCCTCCAGGCCAGCCTGCTGCAGCCCGAGATGGTCCTCGCCCAGCTCAACGACATGCTGATCAAGGAAATCCCGGACTACGAATTCATCACCATGGTCTACGCCGTTCTGACCCTCCCCACCTACCGCTTCACCGTCGCCAGCGCCGGCCACCTCTCGCCACTGCAGTTCCAATCCCGCACCGGCGAAGTGCTCAACTGGAATCTGCCGACGGGTCCCGCGCTCGGCCTCATGGCGGGAAGCATCTATCCCGTGATCGAAAGACCCGTGATGGGCGGCGACAAGATTCTCTTCTACACCGACGGGCTGACCGAGGCCATGAATGCGCAGAACGAACAGTTCACCGAGGAACGCCTCGTGCAGATCTTCAAGAAGTGCGGGCCGGGAACACCATCCGACATCACCCAGGCCCTCGTCGGCGCCATCCAGAAACATCGTGGCGAACACATCGTCACAGACGACTTCTCCATCCTCGTCGCCGAGATCCGATGAGTCTTGGTAGGGCGAAGCCTCCGGCTGAGCCGTCTTCCGTTCTGGAGTGCGCTGGCTCGACAGCGCTTTGTTGCAGCCCGGCTTGACGGGCTGCAGAGAGAGCGGCGTCAAGCCGCCGCACTCCAAAGCATGAGCAACCTATTTTCCAAGGGTTGGAAAAATCCACGGCCGATTTTCCAACCCTTGGAAAAATCAGCCCTCAACCTTGCGCAGCCGCTTCTTCGCGGCAAACTCCGGCGCTTCGCGAATGCAGAGGCCGAGAATGCGAAGTGACTTGAGGAAGTATTTCATGCTCTCCCGCTTCAACTCCGCCGGATCGAGACCCACGGTGGGCCATCCCGTTGCCGTCAGGTCGTCCGGGGGAATCGTCAACGATTCCCAGTTGCGGAAGAGCCGGCCCCACTCGCTGTGCAGAATGTCCTGAATGATCTTCTGGTGCGTCGGATACCAGAACGAGTCGTGATACAGCACGCTGGCGATATAGGCCCACGGCGCGAGGATCGTCTTGAGCGACCACTCGATGGGCTTCTTCAACGGGCCCCAGTAAATCTTGTGCTGCATGCGGCTCGCAAAGGTCATCTTCTTGAATGGCCCCACAAAGTGCCAGTTCTCGGCCGCGGCCGCCTCATCGCCCACGATCTTGATCTCACGCGGATCGCCGCAGCCGAGACCAAGCTCGTGCGCGAGCCGGATGAACTTGATGCTCATCGGATCGAAGCCCATCAGCTTCGCCGCGACGGCGTCGATCGCCACCTGGTCGGACGAGGCCAGCATCACGTTTTTCACATACGGCACCATGCAGCGCGGGCCCGGACCATCGCCCGCGAAGGTGCCGTCCATCACCGCGAATACACCGCTGTGAATCTTCTTCTGGATCATCAGCAGATCGACCAGCGTTTCGTGAATCACCGGATGCGTCCAGTGCCGCTTCTCGTTCAGCAAACCGCCGAAGGCGTTCTTCATCGCACCCGTGGTCGTCGTGAACACGTGCGTTTTCACCGTGGGCAGATGAATGATGTTCTCCCCGATGAAGCGCTTCGGAATCATGAAGCCGTCGGGATACACCTGGTTCAGACACAGGAACTTGTCGGCCAGGTCGCCAACCGCCTCGCGGACGTTGATCCACTCTTCGCCCTCGTAGAGATGCACGTTTTTCAATCCGTGCGCTTCGATCACGTTGACCTGCTTGTTCTCGCGCTCGCCGAGGTGCGAGTCGATCACCACCGTCCGGTTGTGGCAGCCGTGGATGAGCGAAGGATCATAGCCGTCGCGCTTCAGCGTACGGATCACGCCGTCGAGTTGCCACGGTGTTGTAGAACTCGCCGGGTAAAAGAAATGCCAGCTGATGTTGATCTTCAGCGCCGTGTCGCGATCCTTCGGCAGCGTCGCCTGGTAGTCGGCCAGGTTCATCAACCGGTGGGTATCCGCCAGCACCGTCGCAGGCTTTGTTCTGACAATGGCCACTTTCGAACTCATGGGCTCCTTTCGACCAAATCTTCCGGCATGTCTTCCAAGGCTTGGACCCGATACAGGCCGACTGCGCTCAATGGCAGACGCATTTCAGGCGGACATAACCCGCCCGTCCCCCGAAGCTACTAAACCGCATTTGCCGGTCTTTCGCAAGCCGTGCAGCAGTGCAAAGGCCGTAACGGCCCGTCCCTCTTCCTAGACAGCAGCCCATCATTTGGTTATATAATTCCCGGAAAGGAGCGGGAGCGTTCCCCATGCCCGGACCACAGCTGGATATCAAGGTTGAGCACGTCGAGGGCATCGCCGTGGTGACTCTCATCGGCGTGGTCGATGCCGCCACCATCGAATCCGTCAAGCGCACCCTGGAACCCCTGCTCGCCAGGAACCCGCCCCGCATCCTCATCGACGGCAGCGGTTTGTCTTTCATCAACAGCCTCGGGTTTGGACTGTTCCTCAGTTGGACGAGATCCGCCACCACCCGGAATGGCCAATTTGCCGTGTGCGGATTGAGGGATCGCACGCGGGGCATCATCAAAATCCTGGGCATGGAGCCCCTGATGAACCTGTACCCATCTCAGGCCGAAGCGCTGATCCTCATGAACGAACCCGGCGCGAGTTGAAGATGTCCGAAACCCTGCACAGCGATGTGATCCGTGTCCGGATCCCGGGCGATGCCCGCTATCTTGCGCTCATCCGCTCGGTCATCGTCAATGCCGCCATCGCCAGCGGCTTCGCCGATGACGACGTGGATAAGATCGAGATGGCCGTCGACGAAGCCTGCACCAACGTCCTCGACCACGCGTATCGCTTTGCCACCCCAAAACCGCCCATCGACATCGAGGTCCGCGTCTCACCCGAGCGGCTCGTCGTCGACATCATCGATCGCGGTGTCTCGTTCGATTTCAACGCGTACATACCGCCGAAGTTCCCCGATCACTGGCTGCGCGGTAAGACCCGCGGCCTCGGCGTATTTCTGATCAAGCACTTCATGGATGAGGCGAAATATGAACGCCTCTCGGCCACGTCAAACCGGCTGCGCCTGATCAAGAACCTGCAGCAGCCTGTGACCCCATGAGCATGGCGAATTGCGGCTTGTACCCACCCGCCCCGGGGCCTAATCTTTCCTTCATCAACACGAGGTGAAGCCATGAAGAAGCACTATCTACTCCCGGTCAAAATGGCCATGATGGCTCTCCTGCTCGCCGCCACCGCCGGCCTCGTCGGCTGCGAACTCGATGACGAGGACTACGATCACAATCCGCCCGCCGGCCTCGGCACGATGTACATCGACAACAACACCTACGACAGCCTCGAAATCTACGTCGACGCCGTCAAGGTCGGTGAGGTGGGCGATTACGACACGCACTATTTCGACCTCGAACCCGGCACCCATCGCATCGTCGTTCAGGAGGAGGGCGGCACCGCCAGCTTCCGCGACGACATCGACATCGTTGAAGGCGAGCGCACCATCGTGGATGTGTCCTACGACTCGAACGACTCATCCGAGTACGACGTGCTGGTGTATATCGACTGACCCGAAGCATGATCAGGGATATCTCCAGCGTCAGCCACGAACCCGAGCCCGCGTCCGCCGATGGTCACGGCCGGCGCATCAACTATCTTCGCCTCTCGATCACCGACACGTGCAACTTCCGCTGCGTGTACTGCATGCCCGAGGACACGCCGTTCAAACCCGTGTCCGAACTGATGGCCGATGATGAAATCGTCCGCCTCGCCGCCTGCTTCGCGCGGCTCGGATTCGAGAAGTTCCGGCTGACCGGCGGCGAGCCCACCCTCCGGCCCGGCGTGGCCGGGATCGTCCGCCAGCTCCGCGCGCTGCCCGGCGTGCGCGAGGTCACGATGACCACCAACGGAACGCGGCTTGCGGACCTCGCCCGCCCCCTCGCCGACGCCGGCCTGCGCCGGATCAACGTCCGCCTCGATTCCCTTGACCCCGCGCGCTTTCGCGAACTGTCACGCCGGGACGAACTTTCCAAGGTCTGGAAAGGCATTCTCGCCGCCGAGGCTGCCGGCCTTGCCATCAAACTGAACGTGGTCCTCGTCCGTGGCATCAACGATGAAACCGACGCCGTGGAGCTTGCCCGCCTGACCCTGGATAAGCCCTGGCAGGTACGGTTCATCGAACTCATGCCGCTGGGTGGCATGTCTGTTTTCCAGAAGAGCAAGGTGGTCCGCGAAGCCGAATTGAGGACGCGCCTCGAAAGCGCCCTCGGGCCGCTGACCTCCGTCGGCGCGGGCGTGCTCGATGGCGAGGCCCGCATATTCCGCGCCGCCCAGGCGCCCGGCACGATCGGGTTCATCAGCTCTGTCTCGCGTTCTTTCTGCTGCGCCTGCCGCCGCGCCCGGCTGACCGCCGACGGCCATCTGCGGCTCTGCCTCCTCCACGAGACCGAGGTCGATCTCCTGACCGCCCTCCGATCCGGCGCAACCGATGCCGCCATCGAGCGGTTGATTCAGCAGGGCCTGCACCGCAAACCTCTTCATCACGCGCTGGCACAGGATAACGCCCCGGCCGACCGGCTCATGTCGCAGATTGGTGGATAAGGGTCTTATGATTAGCGTTCAGGAAGCGGAACGAATCATCCTCGAACACGCCACCCTGCTGCCCACCGCCCCCTGCCCTCTCGCCTCCGCACACGGACGCATTCTGCGCGAAGCCATCGCCGCCGATCGCGATCAGCCGCCCTATGACCGCATCACCATGGATGGCATCGCCTTCGCCTTCCGCGCACTGGAGCAAGGCATGCGCAGCTTTCACATCGAGGCGATTCACCCAGCCGGCCAGACCGCGCCCGCTTTGAAGGACGCCGCCGCGGGCTGCCTCCAGGTCATGACCGGCGCGATTCTTCCCACGGGCTGCGACTGCATCGTGCCTTTCGAGGAGATCGATGTAACCGACGACACCGCCACGCTGAAATCCGACTGCCGGCCGAAGTTGATGCAGTACGTCCACCGCCAGGGCACGGATCGCCGCGCCGGCGAAATGCTGCTCGCAGCCGGATGCATGCTGCGCTCGCCTGAAATCGGCATGGCCGCCGCCGCAGGCTATGCCCAGGTCACCGTATCGGGCCCGCTCACCGCGACCGTGATCTCCAACGGCGACGAACTGGTGGAGCTCTCCTCGCCAATTCAGCCGTACCAGGTCCGCCGCTCCAACACCTACGCCATGCGCGCCGCGTTGGTGACGCTCGGCCTGCAGGAAGTGCAGTGCATCCACACGCCCGACGATCCGGCCGCGATGGAGCACGAACTGAAGAAGGCGCTCGCCCACAACGGAGTCATCATCCTCTCCGGCGGTGTCTCGATGGGCAAATACGACTACGTGCCCGCCGCGCTGGAACGGCTCAGCGTGAAGCCGCTGTTCCACAAGGTGCTGCAGAAACCCGGCAAGCCGCTCTGGTTCGGCCTCGGCCCGGCAGGGCAAACGGTCTTCGCCCTCCCCGGCAATCCCGTCTCCTCGCTGGTCTGCTTCCATCGCTATGTCGTCCCCTACCTTCGCCAGCGCATGGGCGCGCCTGCGAAGGAAACCGCGCGCGTTTTCCCCGGCGAACGAATCACGCCGCATGCCGATCTGACCCTCTTCATCCCCGTCCGCCTGCGGCAGGCGGACGATGGACGCCCCGTCGCCACGCCCGTCCCCTACCACGGCTCCGGCGATCTCTCCTCGCTCGGGCAAACCGACGGCTTTATCGAACTGGCCCCCGCTTCCGTCGCCTGCGAAACCACGACGCTTGTTCCGTTCCATCCGTGGTCCTGCTGAACGTGCCCGCGTTGACTTCATCCGATAGATCGGGTACCAGAACTCACTGCGCGGGGGAGCATCATGGTTAAGCAAATCCGCAACAAAAGGCCCGGCATGGTGGACGTGGGCGACAAGAACGTGACCCATCGCGTCGCGCGCGCCCGCGCACTCGTGGACCTCCCTCCCCCCGTCGCCCGCCAGCTCAGGGGCGATGAACTCATCAGCCGCAAGGGCCCCGTGTTCCAGACCGCCGTCGTCGCAGGCATCATGGCCGCCAAACGCACCAGCGCGATCATCCCGCTCTGCCACCCGCTCGGGATCGAGGACTGCAAAATCGATATCCGCGTCGTGCGCCGCCGGCAGGTCGTCATCGAGTGCTCCGTTTCGATGCACGGCAAGACCGGCGTCGAGATGGAGGCGCTAACCGGCGCCGTCGCCGCTGCGCTCACCATCTACGACATGTGCAAGGGACTTTCACACGACATCGTAATCCACGATGTCCGCCTGCTGGAGAAACATGGTGGCAAGAGCGATTACGTCAGGGCTTAGTGCGGCCGCTGCCGGCCGCCGGAAGAAGCGGCGCCCGGTCGCCGCTCCAAAACGACCCCGCTCCATTCCACTCTATGGCCTCGTTCTCGCGGGCGGGCACAGCCGCAGGATGAAGAAGGACAAGGCCAACCTGACCTATCAGCGCACTCCCCAGTCCGTCCGCGCATTCCGCCTGCTGCAACGTCTCTGCAAGGACGTCTATCTCTCGAATCGCGCCGAACAGAAGAACCTGCCCGGCCACAAGGGGCTCCCCCAGATTCACGACCGATTCAGGGAACTCGGCCCGGCCGGCGGCATCCTTTCCGCGCAGGCCCGGCACCCGGCCGTGGCCTGGCTCGTCGTCGCCTGCGATCTGCCCTTCCTCGACCTTCGCACGCTCCGGCACCTCGTCCGCAGTCGGTCCCCGAAGAGCATCGCCACGGCCTACATGAGCGCACACGACGGCCTCCCGGAACCGCTCTGTGCCATCTATGAGCCCCGCAGCCGCGCCGTACTGAGCCGCTTTACGCGCCGCGGTGTCCACTGCCCGCGAAAGATTCTCATTCTCTCGCGCGTTCATCTGCTGCGCCCCATCAACCGCCGCGCACTCGACAACATCAACACGCCCGACGAGTATCGGAAAGCCAAGGCACAGGTTTGAATGACACGCAACGTTCACATCGAATATTTCGCCATGCTCCGGGAAGACCGGGGCTGCAGCACGGAAACCGTGGCCACCGCCGCCGCCACAGCCGGCCAGCTCTATGACGAGTTGCAGGCGCGCCACCACCTGCGCCTCCCGCGCGCGCAGGTCCGCCCCATCGTGAACGGCGAAGTCACCGATTGGTCCCGGCAGATCGAAGACGGCCAAACCGTCGCCTTTCTTCCACCCGTCGCCGGAGGATGAACCGATGTTTACCCTGAGCGCAGAACCGCTGGATGGCCGCAACTTGAAGGCCGAGCTGCAGGCGGATACCGGCGCCGTCGTAGTCTTCGAAGGTCACGTGCGCGGCCGCAGCCATGGCCGCGATATCGCGCTGCTCGAGTACGAAGCCCACGCCGATCAGGCCGCGAAGGAGTTCGAGCGCATCGCGGCCGAAGCGCGGGAGAAATTCGCCGTCACCGACGTTCGGTGCGTCCACCGCGTCGGCCGGGCCATGCCCGGCGAAATGGCCGTCTGGGTCGCCGCCGTCGCGCCACACCGCGACGCCGCATTCGACGCCTGCCGCTACGCGATGGACGAACTCAAGCACCGCCTGCCGATCTGGAAGAAGCAGCACTACACCGACGGCACGTCGGAATGGATCATGCACCACACACCCGGCACCCCGGGTTGAACACGGCCGCAAACGTGGTAAAATAGGGCAAGTTTGGAAACCGCAAGGGAGACACCCATGACCACCAGCGCATCGCAAGACATCGACATGAAGAAGGAACAGGAAGCGACGCTCGCCCGGCCGCGCCGCCGGCCCGGGATGTTTGCGCGCATGTTGTTCTGGGGCATGGACGTCGTGCACGGCAAGGCGCTGACCTTCCAGAAGGTGCGCCTGCTCGAACTGCTCGCGCGTATTCCCTACCAGGCCTGGGAGGTCCGGCAATACCGCCGCCTCAACAACGCTTTCGAGGACGGGGCAACGGTCAACAAGGCCGAGGAGATCATCGCCTGGGGCCGCGATGCGCAGGATAACGAGTTCTGGCACCTCCAGGTCATCACCGAGAAGATCGCCAAGGACAACGTCGAGCTGACCTGGTTCCGCGACCGCTTCCTGCCGCCCATCGCCGCGTTCAAGTACAACATCTTCGCCCGAATCCTCGCCTGCTTCAGCATCAAGTCGGCGTTCATGCTCAATGCCGATTTCGAGGATCACGCCGAGCACGAGTATATGACCTATGTGAAGGATCACCCCGAGCTGGAAAATGCGCCCGTGGATTGCGAATCCGCGAAGAAGTTCGGCAATCCGAAGAGCTGGGCCGATGTGTTCCGCCGGATCGCGCTCGACGAACGCGACCACATGAACAACAGCCTGATCCACGCAGGCCGCGCGTCGGAAGTGGTTCCCTACGTCAGCGCGAAGAAGTAGATCTTCTGTAGCCGGGGGCGTTGACCCCGGTGCTACTTCACGTGCTGCGTTGAAGAACGACTCCTGTTTTTGGTAGGGCGAGGCCTCCGGCCGAGCCGATTGGAAACCATTGTGGACTCTTTCAACAGCTACTTCACGTGCTGCGTGATGAAGTCCTTCACAATCTTCTCGTCCGCAGGCAATACCGTGCAGCGCGTCGGCGCGTCGGCCAAGTTGTCCAGAATCTCGTGATGCGGCACGGTCCCGGTTGAATCTTCAATCGCTTTGCTGAACTTCGCCGGATGCGCGGTCGCCAGGCATAACGTTGGGATCTTCGAGTCCAGGTACTTCTCGGCAACCGATACGCCCACCGCCGTGTGCGGATCGAGCATGTACTTATACTCGCGATAGTACCGGCCTATCGTCTCCAGCGTTTCCGGAGTCGTCCCCACGCCCGCGACAAACAGATCGTCCACGCGCCCCTGCGCGTTCACCGGCACCGTCAGCTTCCCGCTCGCGGAGAACTGCTTCATCATGGCCGTCAGCTTCGCGCCGTCTTCGCCCAGCTTGTAGTAGAGGTATCGCTCAAAATTGCTCGCCACCTGGATATCCATGGACGGGCTCAGCGTCGGCACCACCTTGCCGAGGCTGTACTCGCCGGTATTGAAGAAACGCGCGAGGATGTCGTTCGCGTTCGTCGCCAGAATCAGCTTCTTGATCGGCAGCCCCATCCGCCACGCGTAGTAGCCCGCGAGGATGTCGCCGAAATTGCCCGTCGGCACCGCAAACTGAATCGCGGGCGCGCCGGTCGTTTGCATGACGTACAGGCCCGCGGAGAAGTAGTACACGATCTGAACCAGCACCCGCGCCCAGTTCACCGAATTCACCGCGCCGAGCGAAAAGCGGTTCTTGAAATCGAGATCGTTGAAGATCGATTTCATGATCTGCTGGCAGTCGTCGAACGTACCCTCGATCGCCAGGTTGAACACGTTCGAATCCAGCACCGAGGTCATCTGCTTTTCCTGCAGCGGCGCAACGCGGCCGTGCGGGTGCATGATGAAAATGTTGATGTGATCGCGCCCGCGCACGCCGTGAATCGCGGCGCTACCCGTATCGCCGCTCGTCGCGCCGAGGATATTCATCTGCTTCCCGGTACGCGCGAGGACATATTCGAAGCAGTTGCTCAGGAACTGCATGGCGATATCCTTGAACGCCAGCGTCGGCCCGTAAAATAATTCGACAACGTGCACAGGCCCGACGGGAATCGCCGGCGCGATTTCCGGATGCCGGAACGTCGCATAGCTGCGATCGATCAACTTACGCAGGTCGGCATCGGGGATATCCACGAACAGGCGCAGGAGTTCGAAGGTGATGTCCTGATAGGAAAGCTTGGCCCACGCCTCCAGCCGGTCCTTGACCTGGGGAATGCTCTCAGGAATCAGGAGTCCGCCATCGGGCGCCAGCCCTGTAATCACGGCATCCTGAAATCCCATAGGCGGAGTCTTACCGCGCGTGCTGATGTACTGCATGGTTTTCATCGCTCGCGCATTCTACGAAGCCCCACCCCGAAGCGCAAGCAGGAGGGGGAAGAACAGCGCAACACTGCGGCCTAATCCCCAGGGTAAATTGGAAAATGGTCCGCAGTTACGCTTGTGCCGGACGCTCGGGAATCTTGGGACAGATGTCTCTGACCAGAAACCTTACGTGCTCGAGGTAGATGTCGAAGGAATCAACAGGGCCGCGCACCATATCCCTCACTTGATCAAAGCCTCGGCGGAATTCGTCAACAAAAGGGTCATCATCCCAGAGCGCGCGCAGGATCCACAGGGGCACTTCCTTTGCCTTGAAAACGGCCTCCACGTGAAACTGGCACCGATCGATGAATTTGTCATCCATATCAATAGTCAATGAACGGATGTCGTAGAAATCTCTGGCTCTGTTCTTGGTCTCCTGCCGGTAGGGGTAATCCGGATGCTGCTGGCAGATGGCCCTAAGCTTCTCCAAAACCAACATCTCTCGGGAATAGGCGTGTATCTTCACCCCCTGCAATGTCTTCGCCCGCTGCTTCCCGCAGAACTCATGTTCGCTCAGGTCAATGGCCACCTTTGAGGAGTTTGAGCCTTCGGGGATCAGCGCGTTTCTGCGCCTCGCTTCCAAACTCTTTCGTCGATACTTCCGATCAACCAGCTTGAATTCGCATGCCCAGCCACCCCACCAAATGGGGAATCCCTCCCGAAGCTTTTTCGGTCTCTTGACGAACGTGAAATCGAGAACGTCATAGCCCTTGGTTCTGAAGGCCTTCGAAAGACATCCTCGCATTTCCTTAAACACACGGGTCGCCTCGGCCTTGCTCAGCACCTCGCCCACCGAGAAGTCCGCATCGACCGACAGCCGGGATTCCAACCCGTCAAACAGACGCATGGCACCCCCGCCCTTCAGGATGACAAGTTCTGATAGCCTACGGCTCGTGTAGATGGCCACGATCGCTTGGGTAATGACTTCCTCAATCTTCATCCACCAATCCCTTGGGGTAGAATACCATCCAGCGCTCATTGTAAGTCCACGACTCCTTGGCGCTGCGATCGACATAAAACCGATGACGCGGCGGGTAGCTCTTGCGCACTCGATCTGCCTGCTCTCTCATGCCCGCATGCTCCAAGAAGAAACCCATCGATTGCGCGTAGGGATACACAAACCGCAATTTGCTGTACACCTTCAGCATCTCCTCCACCCTGAAATGGCTTCGCGCAGCGCGAAAGTAAGCGGGCAGGCTCGTGAGGCCGCCGTTGTAGTGCGGAGCGACGACAGCATCAATCAAGGCACGCTCCAGCCCTGCCACTCTCGATCCAACGGGACATGGCGAACTATTCCTCCGCACCTCCACAACTCCATGGCCAGAACCGCGCTCCCGATCCAGAATGACGAGGTCATGCCCCCCAAACGCTATCACATAGCTGGTATGCCGGGGCGGCTTGATGAAAGCACCTCGAATCCTCGACTCTGACGGACGGTCAGTCTGCTTTCCACTATGCGCCTGAATGGTCTCGTGGCATATGTAAACCGCATTGGGGACTTGATTGGTCAGGCCGTGGTGATAGATCGCCGTCAAGTTGCAGTAGTAGCCGTCCGGGAATAGGGAAACAGCAAGTTCATAGGGGCTGAGCTCCTCCAAGGGACGAGCTGCGTACAATGAAATCGTCCTGCCATTCCGAGCCTCGATAATCTGCCCCTGAATCACCTCCTCATCCAACAGGGCGTTAATGAAGTCTGGGGCGGACCGATACCGTGTACCTCGCATGAGTTTCTCAGCAACCTCTTGCAGCACATGCATCCGGACGGGCTTCTGCAGGCGTTTAACAAGCCTTCTTCTCGTAGCAACATTGAACATGGTGGCACCAGTGTTATAACGTGTATACACGTTATAACACTAACACCCAGAGCATGGCAACAAGAAAAGACGGCTGAAACGATGAGCGTTGGAGAGAGCTATTCTGGGGTCATCCCTCAAAATAGTAAGCTAACAAACCGCTTGCCCCAACGCTATCTGGCTATCTTAAGGGCGCTGACCCCATTCACCCGTGTATTGGCTCACTACGGGCCTTTTGCCGCTGGATTGTCTGCATCCTGCCCACGAGCGCCCTTGGCATGCTGCTGGGACTTCTCCTTCCAGCCGACTGAGGCGCCATATCCGCTGGCAATCAGTGAGAGCAAATAGAGGTAGAGGTGTCCGGAGTGTCCGTGGTCCTGCACAAGAAACGTTGGAAGCCCAACGAGACCCATGACTACAGGCGCCATAACCGGGATCAGTAGAACCCACTTGAATGCCGCGACTATGTTGGCGGACTTGCTTGCTTCTCTGGAAACGTCATTCGCGGTGAGTTGTCGCGTTGCGCCGTAGGAGATCCAGACGAGAAACGCTTTGATAATGTCGCCCAGCGCCATTGAGATGATCTGAGACGCTGTGTCAGTGATGTTCATGAGCAGCTCCAACGTCCTGAATCAGACTTTTTTGGCTTTGGCTTTGGGGTCATCCCTTAAAATAGTTAACTAACCAAGTGCTCACATCAACGCTATCTTGCCTGACCTTATTCACCCTCCGCGGGCGACGTGTAAGCTGTGACCGGCAAGCTAGACACTTCACCTTCAGCAGGCCTCAGAGCAAAATCCACAATTAGCGGATAGTGATCTGATCCGACATTCTCACCAACCCTCGTCGCGCCAATGTCGATCTCGTCGGAATGGAAACAATGGTCAATTTGAATCCAGAGCAGCGAACAGAAGGTTGGCCATGTCGGCATAATGGTCCGTCCCGTTGCCGCATCACTCAGTCCACTCGTGCTCACAAAACGGCGGTAGTAGTGCGACCAAGGAGTCACGTTGAGGTCTCCCAGGAGGAGCACGGGCCCGTCCATGGCAGCAACTCTCCGCGCAACAACCTCCAGTTGTTCGTTGCGATACGCCGAGTAGTTGGGACCGCCCGGAGGCAGCGGATGGGTGGCGACGAGGATTAGCCTTCTGCCCTCCAGCGTTGCCTCCGTAAGGATGGACGGCACCTCGGCTTCCCCCATGTACACAACTTGCGTGGAAACGCACGGGACTCGACTCAACAATCCTATACCAAAGTTGTCATCTCGCGTTTGAATCTTCCGGATCGCATATGATTCGAGGATCGGACCTAGTGCCTCAACCCACTTGTCACTGATTTCCTCAAGGACCACAATATCCGGATTCTCCCGTCTGATGGCTGCAATCACGCGACTGGGACTTCCTCGTTGTGTATTGACGTTAATAAGCATGGCACGACAGGAGGCGCTTGAGACAGGTGTCGTTGTCGCCAAAGGGAGGAGAAACATCGCCACGGGCACAGCGTTAACGAAGGCAAGGGCCAGTGCTCCGAAGGCCCATCGACTCTTCCTACCCAAGCCATAGCAGGCAGCCAGGACGGCGAAGAAGACGACATACTGCGCGCGAAAGTGAGAACCTAGATCCATCCACCATGCGTATTGACCGAAGAATCCCGCGATCGTCCCGAGGACAGCAAGAAACCCTAGAGCTGTCAGCAAACCCCATAACCTTATCCGCAGGCTGAAGAATTCACTCATCTTTGCCATCGCTTTAACCGCAGAAGACACCGTGAAGCCGGACTTTGGACCGCCATTCAGGAATCAGTTCCACATTCAGACATCCCCCACCCCTATCCTGAACCGGGCATAATCAGGCGTCAATCCGCAAGGGTTCCGATGGGCCGGGAACGCGTGTCAGCGCTTTCCGTGCAGGCTCAATGTCTCGGTTCGCCGCTTCTTGTCAGTGCGTATCGAAGTCATTGAATTTCGCTCCGGACGCGACCGCAACGTAGATTTCAAGAAGCGCCTGTTTCAAGGGGTCTGGCTCACCAACAAATCGAACAGCCATCTTTCTGATCCGCTTCTTGGCGTCGTCGTAGGCCTGTTTGAAGGCGGGTTGGGTGAGAAGATGATTGCGTGACCCCTTCTTTTTGTACGTCGCCTTGGTGATCCCCGTCTTCTCGCGGGCCAAGTGCCAGGCAAAGGGACAGTCCTTCGCTGTGCTGACATGTCCTTTCAGCCGGGTCTTGATCTTCCTCTTTGTGCGACCCGCATACAGATGCTTGCCTCTCTCGGAGAACAGGTAGACGCCCCCAACGGGACAATCACTCGGTGCCGTGTCGACCGTGACCGGCGCCATGGAGAGAAGGGATTCGTATTTCTTCTGCAGCCCTGCGATCAGCGCCTTGAATCTCTTGTCCATCTTTCTTCTTCGGCGAGTATCACGCTTGAGGCCGAGGTGCTGGTGTTTCACCCGCAGCCTCCTGCCGCTTGGTGGCTGTGTTTTCTTCCAGCATATGGAAAATCTCCCGAATCTGCTTCATCCCCATGAAGAGCGAGTCGAGCGTGATCTTCTGACCGGTCCTGAGCCTGATAAAGGATCCCCACCAGAAACTCATTCGACTCGCGAGCAGGTCCACGTCCGCCAAGGGCGCCTCCACGGATGTGAACCAGAGCCAACGTCTCACGGGCCCGCGGATCGCAGAGGGAGTTATCTCGACGCGGAGTCTGTCTATTCTCATCAGAAACGTCGCGAGGGTGGCTCCCACGGCATAGGCCGATGCCTTGAGCAGGAAATCGCGCGCGGTGATGGGGTGTGAGGACGCGATGTCCACCGCAACAGAACCCAGGAGCATGGCCGCCACAATAGCCAGCAGCCACCGCCATCGACACGGTTTGAAAATCATTCTTCGTTTCCCCCTCTCAGCCAACCACTCGCCCCTTTATTCATAGTGCGTCCACAAACGAATCACTTTGACGATCTTGAGATCCTCCAAAACCTGGTAGACGAGACGGTGCTGAATGTTGATGCGCCGGGAGTAGGCGCCCGACATTTCCCCCACCAGCTTCTCGTAGGGCGGCGGGTTCTGAAAGGGATTGCGCCCAAGAATCTCCAAGAGCGCTTCTGCTTTGGGTCTCAGTCCGGCTGCGCCGAGTTTCCTGGCGTCCTTCTGCGCCTGCTTCGTGAAGACAAGCTGATACCGTTTCACCAGCGAAGTTCCCGGGAACATTTACGCACCGGGGTCTTCAGCCCCCGGATGATGGATTCCTTCATCCCGGGGATCGACGAGAGGTAGAGGGTCTCCTGGATAGAACGCCAATCGTCTTCGGAGATCAGAACGCCGTTGTTACGCTTTCCAGTGATGTGAATGGGCTCATGCGATTTGGCAGTATCGTCGATCAATGTGTAAAGCCGGGAACGCGCTTTGGTTGCCGTTATCGTTGTCATTTCTTCACCTCGGTTACGTACGTAATAACGTACGCATAACCCTCCCGCCTGTCAATTGTCTGAATCAGCGGACTTTGGGATGACCCCTTAACGGCATGTTGCCCAAATGAAGGGAGGCTTTGCTTAGCATGACCACGGCGGAAGCAACAAAACGCGCCGAAAGCTGTCATTCTGATGCCGCTCTTGCGGGAGAAGAATCTCGTCTTCGGATTTGGGCAACAGACCGTTAAAATAGCAGGCTAACCAATTACTTGCCCCCACAAATCCAATCCCGCCTCCAGAATGGCCGCCACTTCTTCTTTGGTGGCCGTTGAGACTGCTCCTGTCCGGCGGGGGCTTGCCAATTTGGCCAGAACAGCTTTCTTCCTTCCACGTCAACTTCCTCGTATTTAAGGGCTACCCAGCCATCACCCCGCCACGAGGTCGATGGTCGGTAAATGCCACCTCGATCTCTTGCAACGATGGCATTCGGCACCTCGACGACGACATAGTATTGTCCCGCCAGCACGGGGATAGTGTTGAGGAAGTCTAATGCTTCCTGTTCACTCTCACCGCTGTAAACCTCATAGATGTCCCATCCGAGCACAGCGCCTTTGAGCAGCGCTCTTTCTGTTGGTCGTATCGGCATCCTAGGGCCTCGGAACGGGTATCCCTTCTGTAAATGTAACGATGGGTCCCTTGCACTTCGGGCAGCAAGCTAGAAAACGGCCAGCACGGATAGCGCAGTCGGTACAAGTTAGTGAACCACATGAACCGCATCTGATGGCAACCCCCTTCGCGGCGTCTGGTCCACCCACCATGATGCCCGTGTTTGGAAAATACTTGATGCGAAGGGACTGACTGCAAAACGGACACTTCACCTTATCGCCGTCGTGATAGAGTCCATCATCACTTGTTTCTTCCCTGGATGTCCCAGATCCGCCAAACAGTTTCGTCAACCAACTCATATCTCACTCCTTCGAGCACGGGTTTCCTCCGCTCAGGATCTGGTGCTCGTTCATATCTTGGCCCGACCATTAATCGTGAAGAAACACTCCTCTGACATCGGATACTAGACCGCCATTCAGGAACCAGTTCCGCGTTCAGACATCCCCCACCCCTATCCTGAACCGGGTGTAATCAGGCGTCAATCCGCAAGGTTTCCGGATCCGCAAACGAGCGTCAGCGAATTATGTTCCAAAGGAGAAAGAACGTCAGGATGACGACCACGATCATGAAGATGGCCCGATTGCGGTCGAATACTCGGCTGCGGTCGATCGGAATGGTCAGGTCGGGCTGTGCTATCCGGGCAAGTTTCTGGATGATGATCATCTGCCGACCGCGATGGATGAGCACGGCAAGCAAACATAGATAGAGGAACAGACTGGACGAAGCATCGCGGGCCGGGTGCTGCGTCATGGCATCAGTAACCGCCATCAGGGCAACCGCCATTATGACCAGCACAGTGACCACAGACAGCACCCGGGTCCACAAAGCCAGCCGCCGTTGGGATAGGATGCTCAGCACGGTCCGCTTCTCAGCGTCTGTGAGTTCATCATTCATAGTCACTCCGATCACCCACCATTCACCATTTCCGATCAGGCCCCTATTTCTTCGGCAATCCTTCGAGGTGTTGCGGGATCGAATCCGTAATGTCATGCCACGGGGCCTTCGCACTCGTCCAGAAGTGGTGCTGCGGCTTGATCTGCGGATCGTCATCCAGCGAACCGGCTCGGACGAAGATCATCCCCGGCCTGTGTTCCGCACGCGAGAACAGATGACATCCGCAGGTCTTGCAGAAGCAACGCTGCTTCCCGGGCGACGACGGATAGGGGTTGATGTTGTCCTCGCCGGAAGTGATCTTGAAGCCGTTGGATTCGGTGACCAGAACGGAGGCAAACGCCGACCCCGTGAACTTCCGGCAATCTGGACAATGGCAGTTCGCAAACATGAGCAACTTGCCGTGTATTTCGTATCTGACCGCACCGCAGTAGCAACTTCCTTTGATCATCTTCCAACCCCTCCTCTCGTCCGACGCTTCACTCTCTCATGCTCTTCTTGGCGTTCTTGATGAACCGGCCGAAATCTTTGTCCTTCTTTCGCTTCTCGAAGTAAGAGAGCGCATGGAAATCGCTCTCCTTCTTGAGCTTGAGGTAATTCCTGTACCGCTCCTCGCTCAGGGTTCCGTCGGCCACGGCCTGTAGGATGGCGCATCCGGGCTCTCCCCCGTGGGCGCAGTCGGAAAACCTGCAGTTGAGCGCAAGCTCGCCCACATCCGTGAAGGTGTCTTTCACCACCTCGGACGTTCCGATCAGGCCCAATTCGCGCATGCCCGGGGTGTCGATCAGCATGGCCCCACCGTCCAGGAGCAGCAGATGCCGCCGCGTGGTCGTATGGACCCCTTCCCCGCTTCCGCTGACGGCCTTGGTTTCAAAAGCGTCTCGTCCGATCAGCCGGTTGATGAGCGTGGTCTTGCCGACTCCCGAGGAGCCAAGGAGACAATACGTCTTGCCCGGCGCAAGGAGGGCCCGGAACTCATCCAGCCCGGACCCGTTGACGTTGCTCAGCGTAGAGACAGGAACCGAGATACCTGCATCCGCCATCAGCGCAATCTTTTGCTCAAGCTCCTCGGGCGGGATCAGGTCCGTCTTGCTCAGGATGATCCGCGCTTGCGTGTGGCCCTCGGCGGCCATCACCAGGTACCGGTCCAGCCTGCGCATATTGAAATCGTAGTCACAGGCTTGCATGATAAAGACGATGTCGATGTTGGACGCGAGCAGTTGGAATTCCACGGTCGTGCCGGGGCGCTTGCGCCGCAGGAGCGTCTTTCTCGGCACGACGGCATGAATCAGCGCGGGACCTTCGGACGCGGGCCACTGCGCACACACCCAGTCCCCCACGCACGGCAGATCCATCGCCGACCGGGCTTCAAAACGCAGCTTACCCGCAAGCTCGGCATATCGCTCGGCACCCAGGTTCCTGATCAGGAACGCACCCCGGTCGACGGCCGTAACGCGCGCCAAGCTCTGTCCCGCTTGCAGGAGGGAGGCGGAGCGCTGCTCAAACCAGTCATCAAATCCCAGATCGGTCAATTCCATGATCTTCTCGTACACCGGACAGGGCAGCGCCGGTGTTTCCGCATTCCTTCGTCCACTATTTCTTCAAGGTTTTGGCTATGTAGACCCGCAACGGGCATTGGCACAAATAAGAATACCCAAAGGAGATGGCGAAAGGGCAATCCTGCGGGGTCTCCTCGTGGCACTCAAGCAGCTTGTTGAGCCCAATATCAACAGCCTTGCACAGGGACGCAAAACCCGACTCTGCACACCTGAAATGCTTCGGGCACTGCATCCCATCTATGATCTTCTTGATCTCTTGTCTGACGGCTTCGTCCATTGTGCTCTCTGATTGCCGAACCTTTGACGGTGAAGAAACACTCCTCTGATATCTCCCGCTCCTATGCGGGTTCCCGATGACGTGCAGACGATGGTTCGGCTTCTGTTCCTTCCATCTTCAAATGGCTAAATCTTCTTTGCCGTGGCCATCCGCACCGCCTGCTGGACAGAACAGGGCGATTCCAAAAGCCAGGGGCCCCAGGCGGCCAATGAACATGAGCCCGATCAAGATCAGTTTGCCGATGGGTGTCAACTGCGCCGTGATGCCCGTGCTAAGCCCCACGGTACCCAGTGCGGATGCGGACTCGAACAGCAACCCCTCGAACGGTACAGACTCCGTCAAAGCCAGAAGGTAACACCCCAGAATCAACGATCCTGCGTAGAAACCCAGGCTGGCAATGGCCACCCTTATCCTTTCCTCCGGGATTTCCCGGTTCCAGAACGTCACCTTCTCCCGCCCGAGGATGGAACTGCGGATGATGCCAAAGAGAGCTGTGAAGGTTGTGGTTTTGAGGCCACCTCCTGTGCCGGCCGGCGAAGCCCCGATGACCATCAACAGGATGATCAAGAGAAGCGATGCTTGCGAGAGGTTGCCAATCGGAATGGTATTAAAACCCACGGTCGTGATGGATGTCATGACCTGAAAACATGCCGCCACAAGCCGTTCATAGGGAGGAAGAGCCTGAATCGTCGGCTCTGCGACGAAGAATAAGGCAACGGCCCCAAGACTTAACCAACCGGTTGTGACCAGGATGATTCGGCTCGTGAGAGTCAGTCGAGTAGTCTTGCCGATGAAGCGCCGCCAGCCGTCAACGAACACAATGAACCCGACCGCGCCCAGGTAGCTCAGGATCCCGATAATCAGATTGACCGAGACATTTCCCCGCAGCCGCTCAAAACTGTCATCATACAAACCGAAACCGGCCGTGCAGAATGCTGACACGCTGTGGAAGACCGCAGACCATGCCGGATTGCTGATTCCCGCACTGGAGAAGGCAAAAAAAAGGGCGACGGCTCCCGCGGCCTCGGTAATCACGGTGAACGCGATCACGCTCCGGATGAATTTGTCGATTCTGAAGTCTTCCGGCATACTGAAGACGGTTTTGCCGATCTGCTGGCGGCGCTCTGAAAGGACGGCGCTACGCGAGAGAACAACGAAGGATCCAAACGTCATGTAACCAATGCCCCCGAGCTGGATCAGAATCAGAATGATGATCTGCCCCAAGGTATTGTAGTCGTGGCCTGTGCTGACCGTCGCGAGTCCGGTTGTCGAAACGGCAGACGTGGACGTGAAAAGCGCATCCAGGGAAGACACTGCGCCGGTGGCGTGGCTGAACGGCAGAGCCAGCAGCACCCACCCAACCACGACATACGACAAGTACCCAAGCGCCACCAGTCGGACAGGATGGAGGCTATGGATGAAGCTAAGGAAGCCTTGCCATTTCTCCTTCATATCTTCTCTTTCATGTCGAACCATCGACGGTGAAGAAACACTTCTCTGACATCGGATATGGGACCCCCATTCAGGAACCAGTTCGGCGGTCGGATATCTCCTACCTATATCCTGAACCGGGCGTAATCAGGCGTCAATCTACAAGGCTTCCGAGTGGCAAATCGGGCGGAAAATCGGCGACAGCCCTTATCGGCCTGTTGCCCAAATGGAGAGATGCTTCGCTTTGCTCAGCATGACAACGGCGGAAACAACAAAACGCGCCGATAGCTGTCATTCTGATGCCGCTCTTGCGGCAGAAGAATCTCGTCTTCGGATTTGGGCAACACACCGTTACTGATTATGTTTCTGGCCAGGGCGGTCTGGCAGCCTGCGCTGCTTCGATTCTGCTATCTGTAGACGTCTTTGCGGTGTCCAATCCGGAGCACCAAAACATCCCGATCAAGAATGGCAAAGATGACGCGATAGTCGCCGACGCGATATTTGCGCAAGCCGGCGAACTCGCCCTTGAGGATGGGGTACTTGTCTGGATTCCTGGAGAGCTCGTGTTCCAGTTGGTCCAGAATCCGACGGGCCTCGGTCTTGCCGAGTCTCTTGAGGTCGCGATGAACCGAACTCTTATAGGAGATCTTATAGGCCAAGGGACTTCCTCATATCCTTGCTGCTGACCACGGCATCAGCGGTATCCCGGAGCCGGTCCATCGCAATCTGGAGATCGGCGTAGTCCGCCAGATACGCTTCGATGGCCTTCTGGATGATGAAAGATTTCGGCCTTTCGGCATCCTTGGCCACATTCTCAAGCTCACCGGCCAGCGTATCGGTCACACGCACAGAGATCGTAGTCATATGTCACCTCTTGTAATCATCTGTATTACAATGTACACACACTGCCGCATTTCTTCAAATATTTTTCCTTTGAACCGGGCGTAATCATGCGTCAATCCGCAAGGTTTCCGAGGGGGTCTTGACCAGGCAGGACACCGGCAGGGACCTAGTCAGCTTCGATCGCAGCGAGCAGGTCACCTTCATCCAAGGCTGCCAGTTCCTGCCTGATGGTTCTCTGCCATGACTTGGGGACGCTTCGATACAGGGCACGAACAATCTCAACCCCGGAGGTCTGGCTCAGAGCGGTAAGTATCGCAACACTTTGAGCTCTGTCTTTTTCAGCCTTTCCCTCCTCCTTGCGCCGCTTCGCAATGAGCAGCTTCTGCAAGGCGAAGTTCGCAGGATGAGGGAGGGTAACCTTGATGCCATGGAAACGCATTTGGATCGGGTCTTGGGCAAGGAAGTCCATGAAGCGTAGCGCTTGCGCGTTGATACCCAGTTCATCGATCAGACAGGGCTTGCCCGTCTCCCGGCCACGAGCCGGGGCCAGGAATTCCAGAATAAGGTCGGGGTGCTGGAATATGATGTACCCCTCCTCTCCCTTGTAATCCACGACGAATCCCATATCCCCCAGCAACCCGTGGAGGTCCGTCTTCCGGCCAAAATGTGTACGGGCGGGGATAAGGAACTCCAGATCGCGGGTCCGGATGGCAGGCAATACCGCTTCCCCCTTAAAGTAATCCTGATAGAGCGGTATGCACCAACTGCCCACCAGCATGATCTTGTCGAGTACGCCTTCCTTACCCAGGCGCCTCAAGACCCTGAGGCACAGATCATATTTCTTCTTTTCCACGGAGAATACCCTTCAAATACCGTATCTGTTTTTTCGACTGAGACAGCGACTTGCGATACTTGGCCCTTCTCTCCTTGGCCTGCCGGTATCGTTCACGTTCCTTGTCCGGCACGGACTTCCCCTTATACAGAGATACAAACCGCCCTTCATCTCGATAGATAAGGTAAAAATACTCGTGCCCCTTGATGCGGCGCTTAACAAGGCTCCCCCTCGGCAGCTTGGCCAACTCCTGCTCGTACCGCTCCTTCATCCGAAGGGAGTTGGCGAGCTCTTCTTTGAGGACACTCTTGATGATCATGCCATACCCGCATCAGTTACTATACACCATTAGGTAAACCATACCTTGTATAGTAACCTCCTGTCAATGTGTTACTATACACTCTGTCGCATATGCACATATGTATAGTAACCGTCGAACGAGGTTCACCGGGCGGTGATCGCGGTCAGCGCCTCTTCGACATCCTGGCGGACGTCGGGGTCCGGGTCTTTCAGCAGGCGGCGCAGGGGCTTGGCCGCACGGCGCGATTTCATGACGCCCAGCGTCCGGATGATGTGACGTCGCGCCGCGCCCTCCGATGTGGGCAGCGCATCCAGCAGCGCGTGCTCCGCCGGGCGGCCGAAGGTCGACAGCGCCCGCGCGGCCGCCTCGCGCACCGTGAAGTAGTCGTCGCCCAGCAACGGCATCAGCTCCGGCACCACCGCCGGATCGCCGATATCGCGCAGGGCGTTCACCCCCGCGATGCGACGCATCTCGCGCGGGTGACGAAGGAACGGCAGCACATCGGGCACCGCTTTCTTCACATGCCACTTGCCGAGCGTGCGCAGCGCGGCCCCCGCAGCCTCGTCGTCGCCCAACAGCGGCAACACGGCATCCGCGTACTGCGGCGTGTCGTGCCAGCCCAGGAAGAACGCGGCAAGCTTCCGCGTCCGCGGATACTCCGAGGAAAGGCTCTGCACGAGTATCGGCGCCGTGAGCGCCGGGTCCATCTGCTCCACCATGTTCTGTGCGAGCACCCCGATCATCACGTTTTCAAGCTGCGACCGCTTCATCACTTCGCCCAGCGCCTCGGGCCCGCGTGCCATCAGTTCGTCCCACGCCACCTTTTTCGCCGCGCGCTTCTCTTCTGTGTTGCCGTAACGCTGCGCATCGAAGATCAGCTCGTCGTAGGAAGCAGCCGGGGACATCCTGGCCGCGACAAGGCACAAGAAGGCACAGAACACTACGCTCCAGTTTTGTCTGCGCGTGGCCATCATTCGTCAGCCTTCACATCGTAAACGATTCCGAAATCCGGTCGCCTCATGCGCGCACCATCCTGCGCGCCGCACGAGTAGCTGTCCTTGCCTGCCAAATCCAGCAACAGCGCCATGCTCCCGTATTCACGTTTGTCGCCGTCGTTGCCCACGCCCTGGCACTTGTCGGGCTGCCGCGCGAAGTACGCGTCATCCCCACCCTCGTCCACCAGCAGCGCCATCGCATTGTTGAGCGCCCGGCCCTGCGAGTGATGATCCGCCGTGTACGTGTCGTCGCCGCCCTGATCGAACAGCATGCCGACGCCGTAATCGTGTGCCGCGCCCTGCACGAGGATGTAGCCGGTGTAGAAATCCTTGCCGCCGCCATCAGCCAGCAGCCCCGCGCTGAGATGAATCCCCGCGCCTTGCCCGTATTGATAAACGCTGTACGTGTCGTCACCCGCCACATCCAGCAGCAACCCCACGCTGTACCAGTACGATACGCCTTGGGCGAACACGTCCGCGTCGTAGGTGTCGTTGCCGCCGAGATCGACCAGCGCCGCAACACCCCCGCCCGCATACGGCCGCATCCCGATCGCAAATCCCTGCGCGCACGAAACGTAACGATCGTCGTTCCGCTCGTAGTCATGCTCGCGGCCGCCCGCGAAGTACCGATCATTCCCCGTCACGTCCACCAGCCAGCCAATCCCAAGCACGCCGGCGTAGCCCTGTCCAACGTAGCCCACGTCGTAGAGATCATTCCCGCCTTCATCGCGGAGACAGCCAACCCCGAACGACGCCGCACCCTGCGCGCACCCGCCCGCCCGATACACATCGTCGCCCGCGCCATCCACCAGCCACGCGGTGCCAAAGAACGCGCTCCCCTGCCCCGCGTACGCCGCCCGGTAGAAATCATTCCCGGCCGCATCCACGATCACCGACGCGCCGAACACCGATGCGCCTGCGCCGACCAAGTCCTCCGTGTCGTACCGGTCGTTGCCCGCAAGATCAACGATGGCCGCGAACGGCATTCCACGCATCGCATTCGCGGCACCCGCGCCAGCGCCGTATCGATCATCGCCGCCGGGGTCCAGAATCAGCAACGCGTCGCACGCGTAGGCATCCGCTTCGCGCGTACCCACGATCACCGTACCGAACGGCGTTTCAAAACGCGCCGGCTGCGTGGGCCATTTTTCCACGCCCGCCACTTGATCCCTCAAATCGAGCACCGCGCCGTGGAAGGCCCGCCCCGCGGCCAGCAGCGCAGCCAGATCCGTCCGCCTGACCACGGCAAGGAAGTTGCTCGACGACGGCGCGGGGTCCACCGCCAGCGATTCCGCGACGGCACGGCTCACATCGTCGCTGAGCAGTCCCGCGCGAACCAGCGTCGCCCGCACATCCGCGTAATCCTCCGCGTTGAACAATCCCGCAAAGTACGCCGCCACGACATATCGCCGGTCATCCTCGCTCACATCCTCCAGCGCGGCTTTGCGAATACCGTCCGCCTGCATCACCCGAAGCCGGAACTGCGTCAGCGCCTGCGCGAGCTGCGGATCGAGCGCCGCCCAGGCCGCTTCGGAATCGCCAAGCGCTTTGCCGGAAGCCACGCGGAACGCCGCGCCGTCCTCGCCCAAATCCAGCAGGCGACGCGCAAGCTTCCACGCCGGCTCGGGGTCGGATGGGGTCACGGCGGACAGCACTTCATCCGCGAGTCGCGGCAGTTCCAGCGGGCGCGCGAGCAGATTGCTCGCGCACGACAGCACGATCTCCGGCTTGCCGATATTCTTTTCAAAGCCCGCATCGGCAGGCGTCATGTTGAGTCGGCCCAAGGCAGCGAGTAGATGGGCTTCCGCGTTGGTGCCAAGAATGGGTTGAAGACCGGCAGCGAAGACAGATGCGGAGCAGAAGGCGATGACGGCGGCCAGCAAGAGCGATTTCTGGAGTGCGCTGGCTGGACAGCGCTTTGTGGCGGCCCGGCTGGACGGGCCGCGAGTGCAGAGCGGCGTCAAGCCGCCGCACTCCAAAACAGGATGCTTCACGTCCCCTTCCCTCCGTTGCCGGATGTTACCGCACGGCGATCCCAACGAACAGCCAGATCGACATGGCCAGCGTCATGAGCACTTTGAGCAGCACCACGAACATGCGCGCGAGCACTGCGCCGAAAGCGATGTACGCGGCAGCGTCATGCGCCCGCAGCCGCCTCAATTCCACGAGGTAGACCAGGCCGAAGCTGCCGGCCAGCATGCCGAGCAGCGTGCCCACCACCGGCACCGGAATGAGCGACCCCACGAGGGCGCCGATCAATCCGCCGCCGAGCGCCGCAAGGCCGGCCCAGCCGGAGCCGCCGCGCCTCTTCACGCCCCAGAAGCCGGCGACATTTTCGGCCACCTCGACCAGCACGGCCAGGTAGATGAAGAACAGCACCGTACCGAACCCGGGAAACCCGGCCCCCGAGACGAACGCCGCAAGAACCGTCGCGCCGACCACCAGCCATGTTCCCGAAAGAGAGAGGCAGGAAAGGAAGAGACCCACCAGGCACATCGCGGCCGCCAACAGGTAGCCCATGCCTTCCAGCAAGCCGTGAAGAATAGCGATCAACTCCGACATGAAGGATCCCCGATCAAACGAAACTCACGTACGCCACGACACGCCAGCGAAAGATGATCAGGGCGTGATGTTGACGCTCCAGTCGTGGTTGAAATAGGAACCCTGCGTCCAGTCCTGGTTGACGTTGTTCTCGCCGCTATCCGTCTCGCCCATATCGCGGGTGAGATAGGTTTCCGACGCGCCGCCCTCGACCCACGCCTTGAGCTGGATCACATAGAAATTCTCGCCCGGCATGGTGATCTCGGGGCTCACTTCGATCTTCCACAAATCCACCATCACTTCGCCATCATAAGGCTGACCATGGAACGTATCCGCGCTCTTCTCCGACGCGCGCAGCGTGATGTTGGTCACCCAGCTTCCCATGATCCAATGCTCTTCCTGCCCGTTCCACCAGCGCGCAAAAACCTGCTCGTCGGCATCACCGGCAAACTGCATCGCCGTCATGACATAAATCGTGACGGGGTCGCCGTCGGGGATGGAGGTCTTGCCGTTGCCGAGGAACGTGAAGGTCTGGCCCGGCACCTTTTCGGTGGCGCGGTCGTCCGTGCCATCGCCATCATCATGGTAGGCGAAATCTACATTGACCGAGGCGGCCATGAGACGGCCGGCGGTAAGCGCGACAACAGCAAGCAGCAGAAAACGCTTCATCTGTTTCTCCTTTTTGCCAACAAAGGCGTATGCCTCTTGAAAATATGCGCTTGGAGGGCCCGGCTCAAGCCCTATCCGAGGGCCTGCCAAAGCGCCGTTTCGCTGGGCATGTGCCCGCTCACATAGGCACGTATTCCTGTTGCCTCCCCCGCGGGAAATAGTACAAGATAGAGCGCTTTACAGGCCCAAGTTATGAGCCGGACAACGATCAAAGACATAGCCAAGGAATGCGGTGTATCGCTCAGCACCGTTTCGCTTGTCCTCAACAACAACCCCCGCATCAGCGCCAAGACGCGGGCACGGGTTCAGGCAGCCGTCAAGCGGCACAGTTACCAGCCGAACATTCACGCGCGCGGACTGGCCTCGCAGACCAGCCAGGTACTCAGCGTCGTCGTGCCGCAACTGAACCACGTGTTCGCGGATGTCTACTTCGGCGAAATCGTCAGCGGGATTTATGACCGCGCCTGCGAGGAGAACTACAAGCTGCTCCTCGATGTCGCCAACCCCAAGTTCGTCGACAGCGAGGAGTACATCAACCTTCTCAAGTCCCGGCGCGCGGACGGCATGCTGTTCATCGCCTCGTCGATCAAGGACGATTATCTGAAGGTGTTCGAGGACAGCCCGTACACCTTCCTGCTCGTCAACCACTACTTCCCCGGCAGCGAACTCAACTACCTCGCCGTCGACTACAAGGATTCTGCCAGACAGGCAGCCGAGCATCTCGTCGGCCTGGGCCATCGCCGCATCGGTCTGATCGCCGGCACCAACACGTACACCGGCCTGGAGTTCCGCGATTCGTTCATCGCCCACTGCCGCTCGCTGGGGCTCGCCGAAGAGGACCTCCTGTGGACTGACGGCGGCAAGGACTGGAGCCAGGAGGGCGGTTTCGAGGCCTCGCGCCAGTTGATGGCACGCCACCCCGGGATCACCGCGATCATGGCCGCCAACGACCGGCTCGCGATCGGCGCCATGCGCTACGTGCACACGCACGACCTCAAGGTCCCCGAGGACATCTCCGTCATGGGCGTCGACGACATCTCGCTTTCCAGCTTCACCACGCCGGGCCTCACGACCATCCGCCACGATTTGTACCAGCTCGGCCAAGTGGCGTGCGCGCGCATGCTCGCCCTGTTCCGGAAGGAAATCCCGACCTGCAGCGAGGTATTGCCCGTCAAACTCGTCGGCCGCGAATCCACCGGTCCCGCCCGCAAGTCCTGAGGCTTCGGCCATGACCTATCGCCGACTCATCATCGACGGCTACAGTCTGCTTCATCGGGACCCGTCGTATGCCGCCGTCCTCCGCCGCAACATCACCCTCGCCCGCCAGCAACTGGTGCGCACCATCGAGCCGCTCGCGGGCAGCCTTGCCGAACAAGTGACCATCGTGTTCGACGGCGTCGAACAGGGCGGCCGCGGCGAAGGTTATGAGTCGAAGGCGATCGAGCTGATTTTCTCTCCGGGCCATCACACGGCCGACACGGTGATTGAGCGGCTGGTACACGACGATCCGCGGCCGGCCGAAGTCCTCGTGATCTCCTCCGACCGGCGTGAACGGGAAACAGCCACCGCGGCGGGTGCGCACACCCTCTCCTGCGGTGACTTCATCGAGCAGTGTGAATCACAGCGCAAGGAATGGCGGCGACAGACGGGGTCCATGAAGGGCAAAACGCCCCGAACCACGCTGGGTGATTTCTTCCCGGAAGACCGTAGCTGAACGGCTTGTTCAGTTCGTCATCGAATCGCCGAATTCATCGGAAAGCTCGATCGACTCCTTCTCGTCCGGCTGACCGCGATTGAGCAGCCAGAGCACAAGCCCGTAGGCGCCCATCGGGATGACCCCGCCGTACAGCACCAGCCTGAGGAAGGTGAAGTGGTACGGGATGGCCGGCGAGAAGCGGTATAGATTCCAGAAGATGAGCAGGCAGCAGGTCCACACCGCGCCGAAGTTCGGAATGGCGTCTCCTGACCGCATCATGTGAAGCCCGGAAAACCGCTTCTTGGTGATCGGGAAGAACAGGTTCGATCCCATCAAGCCGAGTTGATCCTCCAGCAGGTGCGCGGAAAAACCTGCGAAGATCACCACGGCCGCCTGCCAACCCCAGATCAGCCAGCCGATCGCGGCCAGCACCGCCCCCACGGTGAAGCTGTGACTCCAGTTGCGATGCCACGGCAGGAAGTGCAGTTCCACGGCGCCCTGTCCGCTGGCCTGCATGGCAAAGGTCGGACCGTCGAAAATATCCACGCGCGTCGTGGCATCGTACGTCTGGATGATGGGACACGGCAGCTTCGCGCGACCGATGCCCTTCTCCTTGGGCGTGGAGTCGGGGACCGGCACCTGGCCCGTATTCACCACGGGGCCGAAGCGCACGAGCACTTCCTGGTTCTTGGGATCGAACTTCACCACGTACTGCTGCCAGTAGTCCGTGCCCACGCGCAGGGTGTTGAGCTTGATCCGGATCGGCTTCTTGCTGGTCTGCGCCATGCCGACCGCGCGCGCAATTTCGTCGGCGATGAACTGCGGATCGAGATTCTCCGGGTCCGGATCCACGTACACATCGTGCCGGTAGAAGAACCGGTAGAATTTGAAATCCACCGTGTCGGGCATGAGGCCGCAGGCGCCGCCCAAGATGAAGTAGAGCGGGTTGCCGTCTATCGCGGCCTGGACCGCCCACGGACAAAACGACGCCGCCGCGACGCCGGAGATAAAATGAGATATACCCTTCATGATCGTCCTCCGCTACGACTTCAAATCAACCCCAGCCAGTGCGCAACCTGCTGTCCGAAGCCCGACATGTTGCAGGCAATGGGCAACAGCAGAACGCCAAGGCAGTTCAGACGCCGCGAGCCAAACAACACGGGGATAAGACCAATACCCGTCGAAATCAGCATCACCGCCATGCCGCCCCACCCCGTCATCAGCCACACCAGGACCAGGATGATGCCCAGCGCCAGCGAGGAGGCATTGCGATAGTTCACCTTCTCGATGAACCTGATCGTCCACCTCGTCAGCGGACCCATCAGCAGGAACGACACGCCGCCGGAGATGGCGATCGCCGCAAGGATCATGAAGTAGTCATAGCTGGTTCTCGGCACGTACACGCTCTTCATCATCCACGCCGCGCCGCCGCGCGTCAGCCCGAGCCCGGGTACGAACAGCAGCATGAACGAGCCGACGTAGTAGACGAGTTTGGACACGCCCTGCGACATGATGAAGACCTTCTCGTTCCGCTGTGCCGTCGCGTGGCCCGCGAGCAGGCCGCCGATACCGCCCGTGATCACCGGGAAGAAGGCCGCGAAGCCGCCGCCCAGACCACCCGCACCCACACTGCGCAGCACGAGGTCGCCGTTGATCTCAAGAGAGTCGGTCATGCGCTGCGGCGGAATGCGCGCCGCGCTGATGAGGTTCACGAGGCACCACGGCACCGCGAACAGGCCCACAAACGCGGGCATGATGTTCTGGAAGGCCATCTCCACCGCCACGGGTGAACGATAGAGCAGGATGAACCCAAGGAATGCCGACAGGAAGAAGGTCGCGAGGCCTGCACCGAGTGAGCGCCACGCATCGAGGAATTTCGCGAGGCCGGCCGGGCCCCAGTTCCCACCCTTGGGCCATTCCGACATCAGGATGTAGGTGATGATCACCCAGAGGATCCAGTGCATGTGCGGCCGCAGCACGCTTTGCACCACGGGCAGAAATCTGGGAGCAAACGGCCCCACCACGAACACCAGGAAGAAGACGCCGGCGAGTCCGCCCACGCCCGTAATCATCGTGCCCTCGAAACCGCGCCCGGACATCAGGTACTTCTGGCCCGGCAGCACGGTGAACATCGCGCTTTCATCCGGCGCGCCGAGGAGAATGGACGGGATCGTATTCAGCATCGACCAACCCACGATCACCCCCGCCATCAGCGGCAGGAAGATCTGCGGCGGCAGGTTGATGCCGTGCGCTTCCATCCAGTAGACCGACACCGCCAATGCGCCCAGGATGTTGTAGGCGTGCAGGGCGGGAAGCACCGAGATCAGGCACGACAGGGCCGTGCCGACCAGCGCTGCAGTCAATACCATCAAAGCATCCATGATATCGCTCCCTGCTATGGAACCATCTGGAGGGCCTGCGGATTGGCCGGAACGATTTCCAGCACATCCTTGAACACCTTGATCTCGCCCGACACGATCACGGTGCACCCGCTGGTGAGTTGATCACGGGCGTCGCCGGGCACGCTGCGATCCCAAAGCACCATGCTGATGCTGGCCTTTCCTTCGGTCAGCGGATAAATCACGCCGCCACGCACGGACTTGGGTTCACCCAGCTTGCCGCGCAGCGTGAAGACCTTGCCCTCGTCGCTCTTCTTGATGTCGGCAATGGCTGCCGTGCCGCCCACCGGCTTGGCCTTCGCCTCGGGAAGCACATCGACCAGGCTGATCTGGTCGGAGTGATTCACCTTGAGCTGCAACTGCCCCTCATACACACCCACCATGCCGCGCACACTGATCAGCGCGCCAACCATCGGCTTGTTCCCCTTGAGGCGCGACGCCACGGTATCCCAGTAGACAACGCGAATCTTGCTGCCGCCGTCCTCGAGTATGACTTCGTGCGGCGCCTTTTCTTCCTTCGGCGGATTCACCTCCGCCACCCGCCCCGTCACCCGCACAACCTGTCCGGCCATCTCCGCCGTTATATCGGCAATGGCCGCCTCGGCCGCCTTCACCGTCGGTGCGGCCGGTCCCGCCGTCATGGATGCGCCCTGCTTGGTCCCCAAAAACTCCAGATCGTTGGCCCGGCCCAGCGAGAGTTGGAGCTGATCGCGATAGGTTTTGACGCTCACGCGTGCCCGCACCGGCGTGCCTTTCATCAGCAACACCTTGTCGGGGATTTCCGCATAGATATCGTCCCAAAACGTGATTTCCTTCTCGGCCGTGCCATCCGAAATCTTCACCACCCACGGCTGCTTGGTCTGCGGTTTTGGAGCGCTGACCGCCGTAATGGTGCCCTCGATCACCGCGCTGCTGCCCACCATGGCGCCGGTGATTTCCTCGAGCGGCGTGACTGCCGCCTCGGCGCGGGTCAGCGTCAGTTGCTCGGGCACCTGCAGCCGCATCACCACATCGTCATCCGCCGTTACGCTCAGGCTGCCGGCCACCTCGATTCGATCCCCGGCATTGGGAATCTTGTCGGCATCGGCAAGCGCCTGCGCTTGTGCCCTGAACGCGGTGACGGATATCTCTCCCGACCCGTCATCCACCATGAAACGCATGGACCGAATCTTCCCGCCCTCCCTGAAAGCCCTGGCGTCGCTGGAAACCGTGCCCGCAATCCGGACGTAGGCGAAGTTCATCGTCGGCTTCAACTCCCCGATCTTCACCAGCGGGATTTCACGGTGGGTCACCATCAGGTAGAGCAACCCCAGCCCCACGGTGGCCAGCAGAACGGCCGCATAGCGCAACGCACGGAGACTCATGCGTTTATGAACGGGCGCCCCGCACTTGGGGCACCGCGTGAGTGCGCCGACAAAATGCCCGCATTCCACGCAGGTGACGTCCTGAGGTTGGCTGTCCTGGCCGGGCAGAGAAGCCTGGTTCATGAGCTCTTCCTTTCTCTCGATAGCCGCCCGATTCCATGGGAACGGCGGCAATTGGATTATACAGTACGACTTGCCCAGCCTTTTGGATAGCCCCATCCCGGAGTTTCACGGGCAACAGACCGCACTGCTTCGGCAAACAATATCTGGATTTGGACGTCATCCACGTCTATGTTGTCATTAATTAATCGTACGCTGGCAGATTCGCCGGCAGGCGGCTGTGGGGAGGAACATGGGGCGCCCAACGTCGAAAGCGTCGAAGTCCGCGAAGAAGACGGCCCAGGCACAAGAGCCTTTGTCCGGCGACTCCGTCGAGGCCTTGCGTACCCTCCAGATTCTCCTGGTGGACGACGATCCGGTGGACCGTGCGGCAACGCGCCGCTCCATCAACAAATCCAAGCTCAACGCTGCCATCGACGAAGCGGGCGATATCGAGTCCGGCATTCTCGCCCTCCGCCAGAAGCCCTACGACGTCGTCGTGCTGGATCATATTCTCCCGGACGGCAAGAGCGCGGACTTCCTGCGACGTGCACGCGATTGCGGCTTGGGCACCCCCGTCATTGTGGCCACAGGATTCGGAGACGAGATGCTGGTGGCCGACCTGCTGAAAACCGGCGCCGCCGACTACCTTCCCAAAGACCGCCTGACACCGGACTCCCTGTTTCGTGCCGTGTCTCATGCGATTCGCGTCTACCGGGCCGAACAGGAACTGCGCCACCAGGATGCGCTCCTTCGCGGCGTGGCGGAAGCCGCCACGCTGCTGCACACCCACGCCGACCGGGCCACAGCCGTTAACGAGGCGCTCGAGATTCTCTGCCGCGCCACGGAAGCCGACCGCGCCGTGGTCTTCGAACACATCATCCTGCCCGATACCCAGGAACCGGCCATGACCCACCGGTTTGAGTGGAATCGCGCCACGGGCAACTACCTCCTGAGCAGTGAGTCTCAGCAGAATATGCTCTACAGCAGTCTCGGCTTCGAACGCTGGCACGTGGCCCTGTCAGCAGGCCACACCATCAGCGGCCCCGTTCGCCTGTTCCCGGAAGATGAGCGCAAGCGACTCGAATCCGAGGGCGTCCGGTCGATACTGCTCGTGCCTATCTTCGTCGAAAACCGGTTCTGGGGTTTCATCAGGCTGGAGGACCGGCATGGCGAACGGGTCTGGTCCGGCCACGAGAAGACCATTCTCGTCGCAAGCGCCGCCGCCATCGGAAGTGCGCTCGTACATCGCCGCGCGGACGAACAACTCCGCCGAAAGGAAGAACGCTACCGGGCTATCCTCGAAAACCAGGTGGATCTCTTCTGCCGGTCAACCCCCGATCTCAAGCTGACCTTCGTCAACAACACGTACTGCCGCTACTTTGGAAAATCGCGGAAGGAACTCCTTGGCCAGAGTTTCCTGCCCCACATCCCCGATACCGACATGGAGGCCACGCGCCGTCATTTCGAGGCACTGACGCCCGACGTCCCCATCAACACCCACGAGCACAGGGCCATGGCGCCGGACGGTCGCACCCGCTGGCAGCAATGGACCAACCGGGCCGTGTTCGACGACGCCGGACGGGTTATCGAATACGAGTCGGTCGGCCGCGACGTGACGGATCGGCACGAGATGGAGGAAGCGCTCAAAGTCTCCGAGGCCAAGTACCGCGCCCTCGTGGAGCAGATGCCCGCCGTTGTCTATTCTGCCCGTCTCGACGACGCGAGCAGTACCATCTATATCAGCCCGCAGATCGAGGCCATCCTCGGATACTCCCCCGGCCAGTTTCTCAGGGATCCGGATCTGTGGTTGAAAGTCATCCACCCCGAAGACCGCGATCGCGTGCTGGACGCCGCAGCCAAGTGTCGCCGAGTCGGCGACCTCTTCGCCCGGGAATACCGGCTGATTCACGCGGATGGGCATACGGTCTAGATCCTCGATCGCGCCAAGGTTGTGCCCGGCGGCGATGGCGTCCCGGCCATCCTACACGGCATCATGTACGATATCACCGAGCGCCACAGTGCGGAGAAAGCTCTGCGCGACCGCGAGGAGGACTACCACACGCTGGTCGAGAATCTGAACATCGCCGTGTTCCGCAATTCGACCGACCCCAAGGGGCACTTCATCAACCTCAATTCCGCACACGCACGCATCCTCGGTTATGACTCGGTGGAAGAACTCCGCAGCGTGAACCTGTGCGACCTGTATGCGGATCCGGAAGAGCGCACCCAGGTATTGAAGGAAATTCGCGCCAATTCCTTCATCCGGAATCGCGAAACACGCCTCAGGCGCAAGGATGGCAAGCTCATCTGGGCTTCCATTTCAGCGCGCGCCAAACGGGACGAGGCGGGCAACATCCTGTGGCTCGATGGCGTGATGGAGGATATCACCGATCGCAAGACCACGGAACAGGCTATTCTGGAATCGCGCGAGTATCTCAACACGATCATCAACGCCATCGCCGACCCCATTTTCGTCAAGGACTCGCAGCACCGGTTTGTCCTGGTCAACGACGCCCACAGCCGGCTGGTCAACCGCCCGCGCGAGTCCATCATCGGCAAGACCGACTACGACTTCTTCCCGCGCAACGAGGTGGAAGTCTTCTGGAAGAAGGACGAGGAGCTGCTGGCTACGGGCAAGGAAAACACCAACGAGGAAATCATCACGGACGCGGCCGGGCAGACACGCACGATCGTCACCAAGAAGACCCTCTACGCCGACAAGAATGGCGAGAAATATGTCGTTGGCATTATCCGGGATATCACGAACCGCAAAGCCACGGAACAGGCGCTGCGCGACAGCGAGGCGCGCTATCGCTCGTTGACCGAGGGCGCACCGGACATGATCTACTTGTGTGCGCCGGACGGACGCGTGCTCTACGCCAATTCGCTCGGGCTGCAGCAGTTTGGCATGTCCCTCGATGAGCTCGCCGGCAAACAGCAGGAAGAGCTCTTCCCTCCCGAGGTCGCCGCCCGTCACAAGCAATCCATTCAACAGGTTTGCGACACCGGACAACCTCTCTTTGCCGAGGTGCCCGAACTTCTCCGCAGATCCAATGTCTGGATCGAAAGCCGTCTCATTCCGGTCAAGAACGCGGACGGCAAGGTGACCGCCGTGATCGGCTTCTCGCGCGACGTCACCCACCGCCGGCAAATGGAGCTTGCCGTTCGCGAAAACGAGGCCAACTTCCGCGCCCTCGCCGAAAACGCCGTGGACAGCATTCTCATCCTCTGCGAGAAGAAGATCGTCTACGCCAATCCACAGGCCGTCCGGATGATGGGCTATGGAAACGAAGAACTTCTGCAGATCGAAATTCCACGCATCATCGCTCCCGAATATGTCGCCGTGCTGATGGAGAGGTACCACGACCGGCTCGCCGGCAAGGGGGTTCCGAACCGGTACGAAGCCATCGGCGTTCGAAAGGACGGCGCCCGGATACCGATAGAAATCTCTGCTGCCCGCACGGATTGGAAAGGCCGACCGGCCGTCATGGTCATTATCCGTGACATCTCCGAGACACAGAAGATCGAGGCCGAACGTCGCGAATTCGCCACGCGCCTGCTGGAGGTCCAGGAGAATGAGCGCAAGGAACTCAGCGCCCTGCTTCACGACCACTTGGGCCAGTTGCTGACACTGACACGCCTGGAACTCGGCTCCGTCACCGCTTACGATCCAAATTCCCTCAAGAGCATCGATAGCGCCGTGCAGCGGCTGGACGAGGCGCTCGCCTCCGTGCGGAGACTCGCGGTCTCATTGCGGCCGCCCATCCTCGATGATCTGGGCCTCCGGGTAGCCCTCGAGACTCTCGTGGAGGAGTTCAGCGAGAGTTCCGGCATTCAGACGTCCTTCACACACGAGGGGCCTGACCTTTACCTTGAGAAGACCACGGATGCCGCTCTCTATCGCGTGCTTCAGGAAGCCCTGACGAATGCAGCCAAGCACTCGAATGCAAAGACCGTCACGGTACGTATGGAATCCAGCAATGACGGTGTTCTCATGGTCATCGAGGACGACGGCAGCGGATTCGATACCACCGAGTTGGACAGCACCAAGGGAATCGGGTTCGTCGGTATGAGAGAGAGACTTTTCCGCTGCGGCGGGACACTGGACGTCTCTTCCGTTCACGGCAAAGGAACGTGCATCAAAGCTCAGGTACCAGTCGCAAAGGCTGACAAGGAGAAATCTGCACCATGATCAAGCTCATGCTGGTCGATGATCACGCCATGCTGAGAGAGGGTCTGCGCAGTAAGTTCGGCACGTGCGATGACGTGAAGGTAATCTCCGAGGCTGGAAGCGCCAAGGAACTGATGGACAGCCTCAAAGGGGCCAGTCCCGATGTCATCATTCTGGACATGAAGCTCCCTGATGCAAACGGTCTGGCCGTACTTCGGCAAGTCAAAGAGGCCATATCGCGCTGCAAGGTCGTGGTGCTCACCATGTACGACCATGTACGCTACGCCATTCATGCGCTCGAAAGTGGCGCTGACGGATTCGTGGTCAAAGGCGCGCCCTTCGAGGAACTGCTGCAAGCCGTCCGCACCGTCCACGGAGGCAGCACGTTCATATCCTCCACCATGGCCTCCAAACTTGTCGGCCACCTCAAGCGCGGCAAGCGCAAGGGCTCCCTGGAATCGCTCTCTCAACGCGAATTCGAGGTCTTGATCATGCTCGGCAGCGGCCTCGCCGTAAAGGAAATCGCCTATCAGCTCGGCGTAAGTGAGAAGAGCGTAACCACTTACCGCGCCCGCGTGATGGAGAAACTCCAACTCGCCAGCAAAGCCGATCTCATCCGGTTCACCCTCGAAGCCGGCCTCATCGAGTGACCATCTTGTAGGGAAAATCCTGCAAGAAATGGCGCTTTCACCGACAGACAGCGCACGAGGTCTGTGGCAACCTATGTGCGTTCAAAGTGGTGAACAACTCTTTGGCCGGCAGGTGTGAGCGGGTATCTGGCGCAGTCAGGGTTTCAGGGTTGCTGTGGGGAAAAGGGAATGTCTCACAGAGGGCTGCCGGTTGACAGTGCAAAGCCTACGTACCCCGGTACGTAGGCTTTCACTTTTTCGCAAATCCCATCCCTCAAAAAAGCGCTGCCTTTCACAACCCCTTCCGCTATTCTTTCCGCCTCAGGATACCCGATGTCTATGCCCGAGACCGTCCATATTTCCGACCTGCCCCGCCACGACGGCCAACACGTGGCGCTGCGCGGCTGGCTTTACGGCAAACGCTCCGGCGGCAAAATCATCTTCCTGCTCGTACGCGATGGAACCGGGATATGCCAGTGCGTCGTCGAAGCCAAACAGGAAGACATCTTCGCCATCGCCTCGCACGTCGGCCAGGAATCATCGCTGGTGCTGACAGGCCAAGTCCGTCTCGATGCGCGCGCGCCAGGTGGCGCCGAGGTCATCGCGTCATCTCTGAACGTGCTGCAGGATGTGACCGATTACCCCATCACGCGCAAAGCGCACGGCGTGGACTTCCTCATGGAGCACCGTCATCTCTGGCTTCGCTCCCCACGCCAGGCCGCGATTCTCCGCATACGGCACGCGCTGATCCGCTCCGCGCGGGACTTCTTCGATGGACACGGCTTCACGCTCATCGATACTCCCATCCTCTCGCCCGGCGCCGCGGAAGGCGCAGGCACACTTTTCAGCGTCGACTACTTCGGCGAAGAAGTCTTCCTCGCCCAGACCGGCCAACTCTACCTGGAAAGCGCCTGCATGGCGCTCGGCAAGGTCTACTGTTTCGGCCCGACCTTCCGCGCCGAGAAATCGAAAACGCGGCGGCATCTCACCGAGTTCTGGATGATTGAACCCGAAGTCGCCTTCGCCGAACTTCCCGATTTGATGGAGCTCTCGGAGCAGTTCGTCAGCCACATGGTGAAGTCGGTGCTGGCTAACCATCGCGCGGATCTCGAGTTGCTGGAACGAAATACCGCGCTGCTGGAGAAAGTAGCCCCGCCCTTCCCGCGCATGACCTACAGCGAAGCTGTCGACCTGCTTCGCAGTCCCGACACCGGCAGAAAGCTTGAGGCTCAACTCGAGGCGGATCGAACACGTCTCCAAAATCTGATCCACGAACTCTCCACACTCGAAGCCCAGAAGGAAAACGCCCGGCAGGGCTGGCAACAGGATAAACTGGCACAGCAGCTTCAGGACCTGCGCGACCATATCCGGGACCTCGAAACATCCATCGCCAACCGGCCCGAGCACATCCGCAGCGCGCAAGCGTTCGAATGGGGCCGGGATTTCGGAGGCGATGAGGAGACCATCATCTCCTCTCATTTCGACAGGCCCGTCATCATCTCCGAGTATCCCCGTCAAGTGAAGGCCTTCTACATGAAGACCTCGCCCCGCCGTCCGGATGTTGTCCTGAATATGGACATGCTTGCACCCGAGGGCTACGGGGAAATCATCGGCGGCAGCCAGCGCGAGGACGACCTCGAAACACTCGATCAGCGCATGAAGGAAGAGGGCATGAATCCTCAGCCCTACCAGTGGTACCTCGATTTGCGGCGCTACGGATCGGTCCCCCACGGCGGATTCGGGCTCGGCATCGAACGCACCGTCGCCTGGATATGCGGCCTGAGACACATCCGCGAGACCATCCCCTTCCCGCGACTCATGGGCAGGATCTATCCATGAGAATTGGCGTGATGAAGGACTGGAGTACTGGGAAGAAGCCATCATGAAGAAGAAACCCAACACTCCACCTCTTCGTATCGCCGTGCTGGGACCTCACGACTGCTCCGAATCCGAACGCGTTCTCGGCATCGCCGTTGGGGCCGAGATTGCCCGACGCGGCGCGGTACTGATTTGCGGAGGGCTGGGAGGAATGATGGAAGCCGCCGCACGCGGTGCGCGGCGCGAAGGTGGGCTCACGGTCGGCATACTCCCCGGCGATCGGGCCGACGCAGCCAATGACTTCATCGACCTGCCGCTGCCCACCGGCCTCGGCGCGATCCGCAATGCCGTGATCGTCCGCGCCAGCGATGCGGTGATCGCGGTATGCGGCGGCTATGGAACACTATCGGAAATCGCCTTCGCGTTGCGGCTCGGCGTGCCCGTCGTGGGGTTGAAAACGTGGTCGGTGGCAAAGGATGGGAAGACGGACGGGGGTATTCACCCGGTGGAGACTCCAGAAGAAGCCGTTGCCCTCGCCATCCGTCTGGCCTCGGCCAGGCGCTGACGAGGACTATCTCGAAAACACCCACGCCACGACATCCACACCGGCTGGCAACCACATGGCAGAGGGCCCCGGCAAGGTGGCAGGGTCCACATTCTCCCGAAGCGCCACCGTGGCCATCACCTTCGGTACGTACATCTGCGTTTCCAGCGGCAGGGCATCCTCGATGGCCTCGAACGTTGTCGCCTTCTTCGACTTGAGCGTGCGGCTCACCCGCCCCTCGCCCGCATTGTAGGCGGCCAGCGCCAGGGGCCAGGAGTCGAATTGCTTGTGCAGCAGTTTCAGATACTTCGCGGCCGCGCGCGCGCTGCGCTCGGGTACAAGCCGCTCATCCGTCGGGCTGGTGCTGAGACCGAATCGCTGCGCGGTCGCTGGCATGAACTGAAACAACCCGGCGGCGCCCACCGGGCTGCGCGCGGCGGGATTCATCGAGGATTCCACCTCGGCCAACCATACCCACTGGGCCGGCACGCCCTCGTCACGGAACACGTCCTTGAGCCGCGGGACCAACGCCGCCGCGCTGGCGGGCGCCGGACGCGAGGCCACCTTGCGGCGCCAGGTCTCCCCGCTCCGCGCCATGACCGTGCGCCCACGCGCCACCTGCGGAGAAGGCGGCGTGGCAGGCTTGGGTCGGGGCGGCGGAAGCAGCACAGTCCGCACCGTGGGCTTCGCCACAGGCCTCGGCGGCATCACGGGCGGCGGACCAACCGGCAGGGCTTTGAGCACGTTGCGCGCCACGTCAAAATAGTCCAGCCGCTGCCTCAGCCAATCGGCATACGGCCGCCCCTCCTCGGTCGCGCCCAGCAGATTCAGCGCGCCATCGGCATAGGGCAGAACCCACGCGAGATCCTCGAGCGAGTCCGATTCGAGCGCGCCGAGAATGTCGTTCCAGAACAACTGCCAGTCTTCCATCGTCGGCTGCAGATTCTCGAGCGAGAGCCCCGCTTCGTCGAGCATGTCGGCGCCCATCTCAAGCGTGTCTTCCCAAGTCACATCGCTCTGCGCGCCCGCGGGGAGCAGCAGGAGCCCCAGCGAGACGAAAAGCAACACGATGATCCGGCTGGCTGGAGAGCATGAGTGGTAGCGGGTGCGCATGTGAGTCACCAGTATACGCGGTAGCCCGCCTCAAGTGCAAAAGCGTTTTCCAAATGACGCACTACAGGATCGCCCCCATCCTCCGTGCCGACGACCTCCACCACATCGAAACGAAAGTACGGGGGGCGCGGGCTCAGTTTCTTCATATAGCGCAGCGCCGCGCGGGAAAGACTGTGACGCTTGCCGCGATTCACCGAACTGACCGGGCGGCCGTACTCCTCGGTCTTTCTCGTCTTCACCTCGACGAACACCAGGACGTTGTTGCCGTCGCGCGCGATGATGTCGAATTCGTCCCGCGTGCCCACGCGGACGCGCTGACCGAGAAGGCGGTAGCCCTTGCGGGAGAGATGCCTGGCCGCGACGTCCTCGCCCCAGAGCCCGGCCCTGTGAGCCTGCTCATCCCGGGTCAGTTCCTTTTTTTGCCAGGGCCATCGCATGCTTTTCAGATGATATCGAGTTGCAGTTGGGAGACGGGTGCGAAACTTCGACGATGACACGCCGCCGGCCCGATCTTCCTCAGCGCCGCCAGATGCTCCGCCGTGCCGTAGCCCTTGTTTCGGGCAAAACCATACTGCGGATATTCCAGGTCCAGCGTCCGCATGATGGCATCTCGCGTCACCTTCGCCACCACGCTGGCTGCGGCAATGGAGAAGCTGCGGCCATCGCCGCCCACTGCCGCTGTAGACGAACAGGGCAACCCCGGAACGGGTAGACCATCCACCAACACGTGATCGGGAGCCGGACTGAGCGCAGCCAGCGCCCGTTTCATGGCGAGATATGTGGCCTGAAGAATGTTGTGCGCGTCGATTTCCTCGGCGCTGGCCTGCCCCACGCCGATCAGCGCATGGCAGGGTCCATGCAGGAGCTCGAAGAAGTAATCGCGGCGTGATTCGGAGAGTTTCTTGGAATCGGTGAGGCCGGCAAGAAGACCCTTCTCTTCCGCCTCGAGAAAGACACGCGGGAATATCACAGCCGCAGCAACAACGGGTCCGGCAAGTGGTCCTCGCCCTGCCTCGTCCACACCGGCCACTGCCCCATAACCCGCCGCCCAGGCCTGGCGTTCCAGTTCAAGCAAGACCCTGCCCTCAGTCGGCCTTCTTTTCTTCCTGGTGCTGAACCTTGCTGCCCTTGCCCGTACGGCCGCGCAGGTAATAGAGCTTGGCGCGACGAACACGGCCTGCCTGCTCCACTTCCACCTTGGTCACGCTGGGAGCATGAAGAGGGAAAATACGCTCGACGCCTTCGCCATAGGAAACGCGACGAACGGTGAACGTCTCGGTGGAGCCCCGGCCATCACGAGCGATGACGGTACCCGAGTAGACCTGGATACGTTCCTTGTCGCCTTCGCGAATACGAACATGCACTTTAACCACATCGCCAACATTGAACGCAGGAATCTCTTCCTTCTTCAGCTGCTCTGTCTTGATTTTTTCCAGTGTCTTCACGCTCATGACTTACCTCAGCTTTCCTTCGAATTCCTTCGCCCCTTTGGCGATCGCTTTTTCGGCGGTTCCGGGTCTCTGCCCGTCATCAAGTCCGGCCGACGCTCACGCGTACGGCTCAGCGATTGCTCATTCCGCCACCTGGCAATCTCTTCATGGTCGCCCGAAAGCAACACGTCCGGAACTTTCATATCCCGGAACTCGGGTGGCCGCGTGTACTGGGGATACTCGAGCAACCCGTCGCTGAACGACTCCTGCTCCGTTGCTCCCTCGCCCCCCAACACCCCCGGCCGAAGCCGGACGACGGCGTCAATCACCACGGCCGTCGGCAGGACTCCGTTGGTGAGCACGTAATCCCCAATCGAGATTTCGTCCATCACCAGGGCCGTCCTGACCCGCTCATCAACCCCTTCGTAATGCCCGCATACAAAGATCAAATGCGACTCGCCGCTCAACTCCTGAGCGACCGACTGATCGAACCGCCGCCCCTGCGGCGTCATCAAAATCACCCGGGAGGCCTCCGTCCGGACCGCCTCAACCGCTTTGAAGATCGGCTCGGGCTTCATCACCATGCCCGGCCCACCCCCGTAGGGTCGATCGTCCGTCGTGCGATGCACATCCGATGTGAAATCGCGCAGGTTGGTGACCCTGAACTCAACCAATCCCGCCCGGGCTGCACGCTTCAACATGCTCTCGCCCAGGAACCCATCCAGCATTCCCGGAAAAATCGTGATGACGTCGATCTTGAGCGCGTCGCCCATGCTGCTCACTCGACCACTTCGAGCATCGCGCGCTTGCCCTGCCGGGCAGCCGCCGTGCTCAGAAGCGTGCGAATAGCACCCACGGTCTTGCCATTCTTCCCGATGACTTTGCCGACGTCATCCTGGTGGCATCTCAGCTCGAAAATTACCGTACGTTCACCATCGACCTCGGTGATCCGAACATCACCGGGATGATCCACGAGGGCGCGGACAATATATTCAATGAGATCTCTCATGAATCCAGACCCTAGGACGCGCTGGGCGCAGCCGCTGCCGCCACCTTGCGCTCCGCTATCCGCGCCTTCCGAAGAAGACTCGCCACCGTGTCCGAACACTGGGCGCCCTTCTGGCGCCAGTACTCAACACGGTCTGCCTTAAGACTGTAGTTGGTGCCCTTCATCTTGGGATCGTACCAACCCAGCGCCTCGAGACAGCGACCGGCATTCGGGCGGCGCTCATCCGTCGCCACGACACGGAAGAAGGGCTTCTTGTTGCTGCCCATCCGCATCAATCTAATCTTTACTGACATGTCGTCCTCCAAACCTGACTACTGCGCCGACCGCATCACTCCGGCCTTGTTACCTGCCCGGAACGTAAGCGGGCTAAATACATCACTTCCCCAACCTTATCAACCTTTTTTGTGCCTTCCGAAACTGCGCGGCCATCTTCCGCGCCTGCGCGAAGTTCTTCAGTAATTCGTTGACATCCCGGACGTCCGTGCCGCTTCCCTTCGCAATACGCAGCCGCCGACGGCCATCCATCACATCGGGATTACGGCGTTCCTGCACCGTCATGCTGCGGATTATGGCCTCTGTCTTGCCAAAATCCTTCTCGGAAAGCCCCAACAACCCCTCCCTCGCGTGGGCAGGGACGTTACCAAGACCCGGCAGCATTTCAAGCAGATTCTCGACCGGACCCAGCTTCCGAACCTGCTGAATCTGGGTCAAAAAATCCTCCAGCGTAAACCGGTCTTCCATCAGCTTTCGCTGCATTTGTTCCATTTCGCGGTCGTCTATCGCCTCCCGGGCCTTCTCGACAAGGCTGACCACATCGCCCATGCCCAGGATGCGGGACGCCATGCGATCTGGATAGAAGGGCTCCAAATCCTCGGGCCGCTCCCCCATCCCCACCAGAAGGATCGGACAATGCGTCACCGCCTGGACCGACAAGGCGGCACCACCACGGGCATCACCATCCAGCTTCGTGAGAATCAATCCCGTCAGGCCGATTTCCTTGTGGAAGGTCTCAGCCACGTGGACCGCTTCCTGACCCGCGGCTGCGTCCAGCACCAGCACGGTGTTCGACGGATTGACCACCGCCTTGAGCTCTTTCAGTTCCTGTACGAGCTCCGCGTCCACCTGGAACCGACCATCCGTGTCGAACAACACGATGTCGGCGGAAACTTCGTCCGCGCGGTGAATCGCCTTCGTCGCCACGGCCCGCAGGTCATCGCCCGGCATCGGCGCCACCGCTTCGACCCCAACCTGTTTCGCCAGGATACGCAGTTGATCGACGGCCGCCGGCCTGCGGAGATCGCACGCCACGAGCAGTACGCGCTTGCCCTCTTTCTTCCAGCGCAGCGCCAGTTTTCCTGACGTCGTGGTTTTTCCGGCACCGTTCAGACCGAGGAGAAGGATCGCGGCCGGTCGCTTCGAAAGATCGAATTCCCGATGCTGCCCGCCCAGCAGGGTCACCATCTCATCGTGGACATGCTTCACCACCTGCTGGCCCGGCGTCACGCTCTCCATGACCTCCACGCCGAGGCATTTCTCTTTCACGCGGGAGATGAAGTCGCGAACGACCTCGAAATTGACGTCCGCCTCGAGCAGGGCCAGTCGAATCTCGCGGAGAGCTTCCTTGATGTTGCTCTCCGAAAGTTTCCCGAAGCCGCGCAGATTCCGGAAGACCTTTTGGAGCGAGGCCGTGATCCGGTCGAACATCACTGCCCCTCCAACAGGATCAATCCACGCCCGTTACAGCGTGGGCACAGGCGGGCTTCCTGACCGGGACCGTCCAGCACGCGGCCCATGCCCGCACAGGCCGGGCACATGTTGTCCTGCTTGCTGAAACGCCGTACCTGACGACTGCCCACGCCGAAACAGACCGGGCACATCTCCACCTTCTCGAACTGCGTGGCATCCCGCAGCACACCCGTGCCATTGCAAATGGGGCAATCGAATTTCTCCAACTGGAACTGCAGCAGCAGCGGCCGGAACTTATCTTCGTTCCGCACAATCCACATGCCTTGCAGGATGGCTATGATCGGCAGCGAGCCAAGAATGAGCGCTGCGATGAGCTGCGCGCGCCCTTTCAGCGCCTTCAGGCCCCGCGTATGAATCCTGGTCACGTTTTCCTCGCGAAAAGCATGCGATCCTGGCCGGACAAGTCCCGGCGAACTCCAACATCCATGAAACCGGCCGCCTCCGTCAAGGCCTTAGCCGCCGCGCCCTGTCCCTCGCCAATTTCCACAAACAACCGCCCCCCGGCTCGAAGCGTCTCCACGGCTTGCGTCACAAGGCGCCGAATCACATCCAACCCGTCAACCCCGCCATCAAGCGCCTGCCCGGGCTCAAACAACCTTACCTCAGGATCCAGCCGCTGCCACTCCTGCGTCGTCACATACGGAGGATTCGATACAACGGCGTCCAGCGATCCCTTCTCGACGCCGCCCAGGAGATCGCCCCTGCGAAATTCGATTCGCGACTCGACGCCGATACGCCGCGCGTTTTCACGCGCAAGATCAAGAGCATCCTGGCTGGAATCGATCGCCACGAGGTCCGCATCCGGCCGGTCCGCAGCAAGGGCTATCGCGATACATCCACTTCCCGTTCCCACATCGGCCACGCGCGGGCGAACCACCCTCTGAAGCTCGGGATCGGTCAGCACCATTTCCACAAGCTGCTCGGTCTCCGGCCTCGGAATCAACACGCGACGATCGACGCGAAGCAGGTGCCCCATGAAATCCGCGGTCCCGAGAACATACTGTAACGGCTCGCGTTCCAGCAGCCGCGCGATGCCTGCCCGTATAACCTGCTCCGCATCAGGTCCTGCCGTCTCATCTTGACGCAAAGCCAGTTCCAAACGACGGCAATCCGCCGCATGCGCCACCAGCCACTCGGCCTTGAGCTGTGCCTCGTCCAGCCCTGCACCGTCCAATGCCGCCGCTGCCACCTTGATCCACGCGGCCCAGGTGGAGCCGTGAGCAGACGATTCATGGGGAATGCTTGTGTTCATTTCGGTCGGGCCCCTGCACCGCATCGCACGCGCAGGAATCAGCCGTTCCTCTTCATCAGTTCCTGAAGCCGCAGTTCGGTATCGCGATCACGCAGAGCATTGACCAGCGTATCGATCTCCCCCTCCATCGCGCGGTCGAGCGTATACAAGGTGAGTTCAATGCGGTGATCGGTGACCCGATTCTGGGGAAAATTGTAGGTGCGAATGCGCTCGCTGCGATCGCCGGAGCCGATCTGAGACTTCCGCTCACTGGCCTGCTTCGCCTGTTCCTCGCTACGCATCCGGTCGAGAAGGCGCGCCTTCAGCACGGCCATCGCACGCTCCCGGTTGCGCTGCTGAGAGCGCTCATCCTGACTCTGAACCACGATCCCGGTGGCATGATGCGTAATGCGGACGGCCGATTCGGTCTTGTTAACCTTCTGACCGCCGGGACCCGACGCGCGGTAGAGGTCGATCCGGATATCCTCCGGCTTGACCTCGATCTCGTCGATTTCGTCCGCCTCCGGCAGCACGGCCACCGTCGCCGCCGAAGTATGAATCCGCCCGCTCGCTTCCGTCACAGGGATGCGTTGTACACGGTGCCCGCCACTCTCGTAGCGCAACGTCCGGTACACCTCGTGACCTTCGACGGAGAAAATGATTTCCTTGTAGCCGCCAAGGTTCGACGGGCTGGCATCAATGAGGCCGGTCTTCCAGCCACGCCGTTCGGCGTACTTGCTGTACATTCGGTAGAGGTCGCCGGCAAACAGTGCGGCCTCTTCGCCACCCGTGCCCGCACGTATTTCCACGATCGTGTTACGACTGTCCACGGGGTCCGGAGGAAGGAGCGCAATCAGCAGGGCCCGCTCGGCGCGCGGCAACTCTTCCTCCACGCGCTTCAACTCAGCACGCGCCATATCGCGGAGTTCGTCATCGCTGGACGTATCCTCCACCAGCACGCGACTCTCGTCGCACTCGCGGAGCAACTTGAAATAGCGATCCGCCGGGACCTTCAACTCCTTGAGATTCGCGTACTCCTGAAGGAGCCCGCGATATTTCTGCTGATTGGCAGACGTCGCCGGGTCGGCGAGAAGCGATTCGATCTCGCCCATCCGTGAAAGCAATTCATCGACTCTGGTTTTGTCGATCATGACGCGCCACGCAGAGAAGTCACCCGCACACGCCGCCCCGCCATCCCGCCCGAAAACACGAAGGGCCGGGTATGCGGAAAGCAAACCCGGCCCGTTCCAGCAAAGCTACTTCGCCTTGGGTGCGGTCTTCGCGTAGCGTTTCTGGAAACGCTCAACGCGACCTTCCGTATCCATCAGCTTGGTCTGACCCGTGAAAAACGGGTGACAACGCGAGCACGTATTCACGTGCATCTCTTTGACGGTTGCCCGCGTGTGAATCACATTGCCGCACGCGCAGGTAATCGTCGCCTCGCCATACTTCGGATGAATATCATTCTTCATAACCCGCCAACCTTGAACCTGTTACAACTTCAGCCCTGCGACCATGCCAGCTCGTTCCGGCGGTCCGCCATTAACAAGGCGCAGAACATTATCGCCTGACACCCTCCAATGCAAGCCCGGAAATGGCATCCCCTACCCCTGTGCGAGGGGAGTGCGCTCGGCTTTTTCCGCCGCTAACTCAAACAATGCCATACAGTCTGACCAACGGACCAGTTGTGCGGATTGCCTTCGCCAGCGCCATCAGCACGTTAGGCGAAGCGGCAGACAACGCCCGGCATCCCGTCCTGTTTCGCACAGTGCCCGCGCAGCTCTACGGAATCCGCCGACTTCACATCGGGGCGGTCTGTCTTGACCACCCTCTCACGCGTGATTTCTCTTTTCCATTTGACTTCACCCCTCCCCCCCACTGATGCTCGGCGGGTGGCCCGGCGTGGATGAGCAGGGGCCTCGTCACGGGATTGGCATGGCCATGAAGTGTTCTTGGACTGCGATGGCGGCTCTGGCTGGCGTGCTTGTATTGGCAGCATTGCTGAGAACCTCTTACCTGATCGAAGCAACGCATGATCCGGAATTCACCGCTCCGAGATTCGATGCCGGATATCATGACTACTGGGCGCGAGGTCTTGCCACCGATGACTGGACACCACCGCCGTATCGTCCCGATCCTGACATCCGGCACACCCCGTTCTTCCGTCCCCCGGGATACCCCTACTTCCTGGCACTGATCGTCTCTCTGGTCCACGGAAACGCCCTCTGGATACGTGCCTTGCAGATGGCCGTCGGACTGGTCGATTGTGTCCTGGCATTCCTACTGGGCAGGAGACTCTTTGGGGAGCGCATCGGATTGATCTATGCCGGATTCATGTCGTTCTATTGGAGCTTCATCTACTATGAAGCTCAACTGCTGGAACCTGTCCTTCTCGTTCCCCTGAGCTTAGGCCTCTTCCTGCTGATTGCACGATGGCAGGAATCCTTCCGCATGTTCCATGTGTTCCTGGCCGGACTTGTGACAGGGATCTATGCGTTAGTGCGGCCGAATATTCTGCTGTTTGCCCCTGTCGCGTTGCTGTGGTTCTGGGCTGTTGCGAGATCCCGGAAGGAATCGAGGTCTGGGCAAGTCCGCGTGGCAGGGCTGTATCTGGCAGGGCTTCTGCTTGCTGTCAGTCCGGCAACGGTGCGCAATCTATTGGCCGGGCATGATCTGGTGTTAATCTCATCCAATTCAGGGGTGAACCTCTACATCGGAAACAATGAGGCCGCAGACGGCGTTTCAGCGAGCGGCCCCGAAACGGGCGCATGGACGTGTTTCGAGTACCCCCAGATCGTGGCACGAATCTCCCGTGAACAGGGACGCCCTCTCCGACACTCTGAAGTGTCACGGTTATTTGCCCAGAAGGCTGTCCGATATGCTGCAAATCATCTGAGTCGTACTGTCCACCTCACTATCAGAAAAGCCCTGCTGTTCTGGGGCCCCTATGAGGTAAGCAACAACAAAGAGGATGAGATCGAGCGTTCGCACTCACGCGTGCTTCGTCGGCTGGTTGTCCGATTCCCGATGGTCCTATCTCTGTGCATCACCGGGGTGACCCTGCTCCTTCGTGACGTCAAGAGTGGTCGTTCGTATCCGCCAGGGGCGGCTGCCCCGATCAGAATCAGAACTGCTTTTTTCATTCTTCTGTTCATCTTCTCCATCTTTGCGTCCTATCTTCCCTTCTTTGTCGCAGGACGCTACCGCGTACCTATCGTACCCGCTTTGCTTCTCTTCTCATCCTACGGCCTGGATGGATTGATGCGCTTGGCGTGGGCAGGAAGAATACGCAAGCTGGCATGGCTGTTGCTGCTCACGGCCGCATCATGGTTTCTTGTGAGCAGCAATTTCGCTGGTTATCTGCCGAATCCCTTCAACTACCACTTCCTGAAGGCCTCTGCCTACGTGTGTTCCGACAGGCTGGAACTGGGCCTTGCTGAATTTCGGAGGTGCTTGGACATCAACCCCCACGACCTTGCAGCACAGGCAAACATGGCCTCTGCGTTGATTGAGCTTGGGCAGTTGGAAGAAGCTGAGCGCATATGCCGTAACTCCCTGCTGGCAGAACAAGCTGACCCGCAAATCCACTACAACATGGGACTTGTCCTCTTCAAGCAGGGACGCTATAGCGAAGCCACCACCCATTTCAGGGAAGCCCTGAAATACAGGCCAGACTACGGCCCTGCCCACTACTACCTCGGCAGCTCATTAGCCAGCCAAGACATGATTGATCAGGCTATCTATCATCTCTCCAAGGCGGCAACGATCTCCCCGCAGGATCCGAAAGTGCTTCTCAGCCTTGGATATGCCCTCGCAACACGTGGCGATGCTCAGGACGCGATCAGGCAATTTGCAAAGGCGGTCGCCATGGCACCCGACATGCGCCGCCAGATTGAGAATATCAAACCTGTACCCCAGGAGAAGAGTCAGGCCAGCGCACTGATCCACTACACGTATTTGCTGTGGACTGCCCCCTCCGCCGAAGTGCACTGCGCGCTGGCCCGCTCGCTTCTGGCAGCGGGGCGATCGGGTGCAGCGCTCTCACAATACAACTCAGCCTTGGAGATCGAGCCACAGAACCCAGCACATCTGAATAACCTGGCATGGGTTCACGCAACCCGGGGGGAGGTCAGCCAAACTGATACGGAGGAGGCCCTGAAGCTTGCCCTTCGCGCATGTTCACTCACGTCCTATCAGGACCCATCCTGTCTGGATACTCTCGCAGCGGCACATGCATCTGCAGGCGACTATGCCGAAGCCGTGCGAGTTGCGGAGAAGGCCCGCACGCTGGCCCAGAGCCAAGGCAGGACAAACTTGATGCATGACATTGAAACACACGCTGATCTATACGGAAGACAGACTCCCCTGCGTAGCGAGACCTTCTAGCAACCGCAACAGCAGGACAATTTCATCGGTACACTGTTGTGTCGCACCCCGATCGTTCCTCTGCTCACTGTGGCACAAGGACGGTCCTGGATTTCTGCAGTTGGCCGTCCTGAGCCGTCTTGCGTTTTGAAAAAGATGCGATATGTCCGCGAACGGTATCGGCCAGCCTCTTGTCGCCGGCGCCCTCGGCAGTTGCCAGCGCTTCACGCGCTGTTCCCAGCGCTGCATCGAATTGTCCACGGGCCGCGTAAGCCGCAGCCAGCGTATCGAGCACGTGCGGTTCATGCCGCTCCGTCATCAAGACCGCCCGCTCTGCATAGCTCACTGCCGCCCCAGCGTCTCGAACTCCCCCATCCGGACACGTGGCCAATGTCCATGCGAGATTGTTCAGAGTCTGCACGTCGTCCGGATATATCTGAAGCAGCGATTCGAAACCTTGTGCAGCCTCGGCATAGTCCCCCTTCTGAGCCTGCGCAGAGGCAAGATGGAATAATGCGGCAGGGTGGCGGGGTCGCATGCGGACGACCTCCTTGAACTGCGCGATAGCCTCGTCCCACCGCCCTCGTCCGGCGAGCAGCAGTCCATAGTTATTGCGGGCGTCGACAAATCCAGGCCAGATCGCAATGGCTGCGGCAAAATGCTGTCCCGCCTCGTCCAACATGCCGGCCTGACCAAGCTCGATCGCCAGGTTATTGTGCGCACCGGGATCGCCCGGCCAAATGGCCAGCGCCTGTCGATAGTGCTGAACCGCCCGGGACGATTCACCCCGAAGAGACAGCATCTTCCCCAGGTTCACGTGGGCCATCCAACACTGGGGATTCTCCTGAAGGGTATTCGTCCACAGCGTCTCTATATCCCTATAGGCACCCGTCCTGCGGCACGTGCCCGTCCCCATCGCCACGGCCAGGATCACCGCGACGGCCGTCATGCGACGTACGCCCTGGGCACCGTCACCAACGAATTCCGATACCAGGGCGGCAAAGAGCGTGATCAATCCGATGCTGGCAAGATACTGAAAGTGATCCGCCACAAAGGAATAGATCATCGGAAACACGTTGAAGAACCCGAGCGCCGGAAAGAGGGTGCCGCAAAAGAACAACACCGCCACTAGCGGGCCGCGACCAATCCGCTTGCGTGCAAACCAAAGCGCAATAATGATCAGCAACACACTGAGCGGATAGAGATAGAGCGGCCAAGAGGCGGAATTGATGTTCCATCTCGGGTAGATGAAGCTCAAATGCGTCGGCCAGATCAGCTTGTCGGCGTAGAACCACAACGCGCGACCCGCCACCAGCATGCGCTGAAGAAACGAAAGCGACCAGTAGGTCCCGCGCGAGCCGACATGCAGTTGTTCGAGACGCGCCATGATCAGCGCCAGCGGCAACGCGACGAGAATCATGGGGATGACGGACAGCACATCCTTCTTCGAAATCGCACCCTTCCTCCACCACGCGACGAGGAGCAGCGCCGCAGGAAGCGAGGCCGTCACCGTCCTGCTCAGCAGCGCCGCAACGAACAGGAGCAGCGACACAAGATAGGTGCCCCACGGGCGATTTTCGCCCTCGGCCTCCGACTGGTCAAAACGGAGAAACGCGAGCGCACTAAGGAGGTAGAAGAATGCAGACAAGACATTCTTCCGTTCCGATATCCACGCCACGGATTCGACATGCACCGGATGCAACGCGAAAATCAGCGCCGCAAGATAGGCCCCCCTCACGCCGAGACGACGCAGCAGGAACCAGAGGAGAATCGCATTCGCTGCATGGAAAAGCACGTTGACGATGTGATAGCCACGCGGGTTGTTGTTCCAGAGCTGATGCTCGATCCAGAACGTCGTATGCACCATCGGGTAGTACTGGATGGGCACGTATTGATTGCCGGACGCGGGAGAGAGCCAGATGGCACGGAGC
>ERZ795056.276-NODE-276-length-68996-cov-23.879158_pt1 | contig 68996 bp, 51 predicted proteins | sample MGYA00375140_ERZ795056 | MGnify/ENA primary metagenome ERZ795056 (study PRJEB30185, sample SAMN05720227) | activated sludge metagenome | isolation source: Anaerobic digester | place: USA | collected 2015-03-09 ...
GGCCGGGCTGATGGTGTATGCCTTCACAGGCAGCACATATGTCAATATAAGCGGGGTCACTGATGCCAGCGGGCAGGCGGCTTTCACCCTGCCGCAGGGCAGCTACCGCTTCCGTGTTGATTTCAATGGCACGCCGTTCTGGAGCAGCTCTGAGAATACCTGCGAGCTGCCGGGGTGTGAAACGGTGGATGTAACAGTGGCCAGGCCGGTGACGGTGACGGTGGCCGGGCAGACCGGCGTGCCTTACCCGAATCTGATGGTGTATGCTTTCAACGGCAGCACTTACACGGGTTATTCCGCGGCCACCAACGACAGCGGGCAGGCAACCCTGACGCTGCCGCTGGGCAATTACCGCTTCAGAGCGGATTACAACGGGGTGCAGTTCTGGAGTGGAACGGATGCCTGCGCCATTCCGGGCTGCGAGGCAGCCGCTGTGACCCTGCCGGGCGGGACAATGGAAGGCAGCGTGACCATTTCCTATGGCTACGATGCGCTGAACCGCATGGTCGCTGCCACTTACAGCAATGGCATTGCCTTTGAATATGTCTATGATGCGGTTGGAAACGTGCTGGAATACCATGAGACCATTGCCGGGCAGGAATCTGTCACGAATTATGCCTATGACGCCGCCAACCAGCTTGTTACGGCTGACCGGGGCGGGGTAAATTGGCATTATACCTATGATGGCAACGGCAGCCTGATTGAGACCACGCCGGGTGAGGCGGCTGGCAGCGGCGCCAACGTTACACCTACAATGCCGCCGGGTACCTGACAAAGGTGGAACAGCACGACGGCGCGGGCTGGCAGGCGCAGGCGGAAATGATGTATGACGGCCTGGGCGCCCGCCTGGAGATGACCGGTCACGCAGGCGGCTTGAGTGTCACAACGCGCTATGTGGTGGATGGCAGCCAGGTGCTGCAGGCCAATGCGGGCGGCAAAGTCACAGCGTACCTCTATGGGCGGGGGGTGATTGCTGAAGTGACAGACGGCTGGGCCTATGCCCTGCTGGATGGGACAAATACGCCGCGCCAGACGGTGGATGGAGACGGAAAGGTGCGTTTGATTGCCTCCTACACGCCGTGGGGTGATATACTGGAAGTGCACGGAGCGGAGAGCAGCGCTTTCACCCTGGGATACTTTGGCGGCATGATGGATGAAGCCACAGGGCTGCTGTATGTGGGCAACGGGCAGTACTATGACCCGGAGACCGGCCGTTTTCTGAACCGGGAGGCCCGGCAGAACCAGGGCAATCCTTACGTGCCGTGGGGCGACCCAGCAGGAGCCCTGGTGGCGCCGCTGGCCCTGCTGAGTTTGGCATTTGGCCGGAAGAAAACCGGAGGAGGAAAGTGGCGTGTATTGGCGGTTGTGCTGGTGCTGGGAGCGAGCGTGATGATGGGCCTGACGGGGTGCAATGCACCGGCTCCGGCGCCGACTGCAACTGTGACGCCGGCTCCATTACCACCACCACTTGCAGTTCAAGTAACTTCCACTCCGACTGCAACACCTGTGAATGTTAACGGAATACCCGTGGCTACACTGCCTCCTTTGACCACCCCAACTGGAGGAACCTGTACTATCATTTTCTCTCAAAAAGAATCCAATGAGACTGAAATAAACGCAACAATCATTGCTTTAAGGGAGTATATTTTTGATAAGGGGAGACATCCTTATAAGGAAGTATGGGGTAGTGCCGACCCATCAAGAGTAGAAGAATATATTAAATGGATTATGGACGTAGCTGCCAACAAAGGCATGAATACTAACCATTTAGCTTACATCTACGCCACTACACATCTTGAGAGCCAATGGTATAATTTTGAAGAGGTCAGTGAACAAGGTATTGCCCCAGAAGATTATTTCGAGTACCTTTATGGATGGGAAACAAACATGGGGGAAATGTTGGGAAATACTGCAAAGGGTGATGGTTATAGATACATGGGGCGAGGTTTTATACATTTAACTGGCAGGGGAAATTATTCAAAGGTTAGCGAAGCGTTACAATTGGGCAGCCTGCTTACTGATTACCCAGCAAAGGCGGCATATAATGAATCACTTAATCGAATTTCACTTGCTAATGATAATTATATTACGCGGATAGCCGTTTTAGGAATGGCAGATGGATGGTTTACGGGTAAGAAATTATCAGATTTTGATGATGCGGATGGCAGTTACCGATTTTATGATGCGAGAGAAATTATCAATTGGCCTGGCGCTCAAGGAGGAGAGCCACGAGAACAAGCGGGAGAACTTGGGAAAGACTTTGCCGAGATTTTAAGCGCGCATTGTCAATTGGGTGGACTGCCATCAGGCATAACGTGTGTGACTTGTAAATAAGAAACGAAGGTAACTTAAACGATGAAAAAAAAATATACTTCTATCCAAATTGTAAATATCACCCTCTTATTCTTGTTTCTCCTGTCAGCAGGTTGTATATCTGATCCCCTGACGCAAACGCCGATTGTTCTTGATGAAACCAGCCAGGCGGTACCAAACCCAACCCAGGCCGATATTTCGGGACGAATTGTTTATTCTTCAATTGTCAGCACTGAACCCTTTGTAACGCAAATCTTTCTTAAGGATTTGGACACGAATATGGTAACTCAACTTACCCACTCTGGGAATAACGGTTTTCCAGTTTGGTCCCCAGATGGGTCTAAAATTGCATATGAATCATGGTCACAAGAAAAATCGTTTGATATATACATCATGAATGATGATGGCACCCAAGTAGAACAACTCATTGCAAGCACGGCTAGGGAAGAGTCACCAGACTGGTCGCCTTCAGGGGACAAAATTGTTTTTCAATCCGATCGAGATGGATCATCTCAAGTTTATATCATAAATCTTGACACGTATAAAATGACCAGATTGACAGACAATTTAGTTGGTGTTTCCTTTCCACAATGGTCAACGGATGGCAGGCGAATCGTTTTCACGGCCCTTATTGGACAGCCCGGCAGATCTCAGATTTTTATCATTGATGCTGATGGAACGAACCTAAAACAAATGACCACTTACGACCCCTACCATTTCCAGGGTCAGCCCAACTGGTGCCCGGATGATTCTTGCATTATTTTTGCCCGGGGTGTAAATGGCATTCCAAGATTAATGCGGCTTGATTTGGAGACCCGGGAAGTGATGCCCTTACTAAATGATGTCTTCTCTGAGAACTTGGCAGAGACTAAATTGGCCCGTTCTCCGTTAAGGAAATACCTGACATTTTCTGTTTTAAAAGAATCGTATGCTCTGAATGTAGAAACAGGTGAACTCTTTTCGTTAGGCGTCATCGACAGGAGCATATCAGTATCTTTATATCCATAGATTGACTACCCTGACCCGGATGCGGATGTGACCTTCACCTACAACACTGCTGGGCAGCGCATCGGAATGACCGACGGCTTGGGTTCCACCACCTGGACCTATGGGCCGAACGGAGGCCTTCTTAACCAGCTTTACCGGCTATTCGGGCACGACCACCGCCAGCGGACAGGTGACCCTGACTCTGCCGGAAGGCAGCTACCGCTTCAGAGCAGATTACAGCGCGGTGAGTGGGGGAGGACTCACCCAGTTCTGGAGTGGAACAGCCAATCACTGTTCGATACCGGGCTGCGGAAGCGCCATTGTGACGGTGACACATGCCACGGTTGTGACGGCGGCGGATACGGATGGGACGGCAAAGGCTGGCCTGAAAGTGTATGCGTTCAATAACGCCAGCTATACCGGCTATTCCGGTACAACTGACGCCAGCGGGCAGGCGGCTTTCACCCTGCCGCAGGGCAGCTACCGCTTCCGTGTTGATTTCAACGGCACGCAGTTCTGGAGTGGGACGGCGAATCACTGTGATGTGCCGGGCTGCAGCAGTGCTGCGGTGACGGTGAGTGTTCCGCTGACGCTTTCCATCCAGAACGCACAGGGTGGGATGGTCAGCGGGGTGAAGGTGTATGCTTTCAACGGCGCTGCCTATACTGGATACAGCGCCACCAGCGACGCTGGCGGACAGGCCGCTTTGACCCTGCCCCTGGGCAGCTACCGCTTCAGAGCCGATTACAATGGGGCACAGTATTGGAGCGGAGCGCAGAATCACTGCGCCATTCCAGGCTGCGCCAGCCTGATGGCGGTGGTGGGGCCGCAAATGACCGCCACCCCGGTGCAGACGCCCACAGAAACCCCGGCGCCCAGCGCCACGCCGCAGCCCTCGGAGACGCCCGTGCCTTCAGAAACACCCACCAGCACGCCTGAAGGAGCGGAGACAGCCACGCCAGTGGCCTGGCACTCGGGCTCTGCCAAGATTCTGGCGGATATCGTCCTGGAAAGCAGCCTGAAGGCGGCAGCCGGGCCTGCCCGGCAGTCGCAAACCGGGTTGGTGATCCTGACGGTGATGGATTCGGATGGGACGGCGAAGGCCGGTTTGAGGGTGTATGCCTTTGATGGCGCCGCCTATACCGGGTTCTCAGGAACCACGGATGCAAACGGACAGACAGCGCTGAACCTGCCAGACGGCAGCTACCGTTTCAGAGCCGATTTGAACGGCACGCAGTTCTGGAGCGATACGGCCAACCACTGCAGCGTGCCGGGCTGCAGCAGCGCCAGCATCACGGTGACCAAACCGGTGACCGTCGCGGTGCGCAATACGGATGGCGCGGCGATGGCCGGGCTGATGGTGTATGCCTTCACAGGCAGCACATATGTCAATATAAGCGGGGTCACTGATGCCAGCGGGCAGGCGGCTTTCACCCTGCCGCAGGGCAGCTACCGCTTCCGTGTTGATTTCAATGGCACGCCGTTCTGGAGCAGCTCTGAGAATACCTGCGAGCTGCCGGGGTGTGAAACGGTGGATGTAACAGTGGCCAGGCCGGTGACGGTGACGGTGGCCGGGCAGACCGGCGTGCCTTACCCGAATCTGATGGTGTATGCTTTCAACGGCAGCACTTACACGGGTTATTCCGCGGCCACCAACGACAGCGGGCAGGCAACCCTGACGCTGCCGCTGGGCAGTTACCGCTTCAGAGCGGATTACAACGGGGTGCAGTTCTGGAGCGGAACGGATGCCTGCGCCATTCCAGGCTGCGAGACAGCCGCTGTGACCCTGCCGGGGGGGACAACGGAAAGCAGCGTGACCATTTCCTATGGTTATGATGCGCTGAACCGCCTGGTCGCTGCCACCTACAGCAATGGCATTTCGTACCAATACACTTATGACGCGGTCGGCAACAGACTCAGCTACACATCAACTGTGAAAGGTATAAGCGAGACTACAGATTATGCCTATGATGCTGCCAATCGCCTGAGCAGTGTTAATGGCATGGCGTATTCGTGGGACGCCAACGGCAATTTGCTGCGGGATGAGAAAAATGTATATGAATACAGCCAGGCTGACCGTTTAATCAGGCTGACCCAGGGTACGCACGTCTACACCTTTGCTTATGATGGGCTTGGCAACCGCTTGCAGCAAACAGTGGATGGTTCTACGGAGATATATGTTCTGGATTCCTCATCTGGTCTATCCCAGGTTTTGGCAGCCGGTGATCAGGCATATCTATATGGTATTGGCCGAATTGCCCAACTTGGCCCTGATGGGGCGACGTACTTCTTGAGCGACCACCTCAACAGCGTTCGCCAGGTCACAGATAAGGACGGCTATATTCTGACAAGCCGCAGCTATGATCCATTTGGCAATGGAACTGAATTGGCCGGAGATAAAGTATCCGCTTATGGTTATGCTGGCGAATGGGCAGATGAGTCAGGATTGATCAACCTGCGGGCCAGGTATTATACGCCTCAGAGTGGACGATTTTTGACGCAGGATGCATGGGAAGGGGAGTCTTCCCAGCCAATGTCGTATAATCTGTGGCTGTATGGGTATGCAAATCCCACCACATATGTAGACAGAGATGGAGAAAGGGCAGTCGGAAGTTTTTGTGCAGAAAATGACGAATGGTGTGTTTGGCCTCACAGTAGTAGCTATTTACCACCAAACACAGAAAAATATAATCACAAAATTCCACCCCGTAATATTATTTGGAGGACTAATAAATATGCGGATTTAATAACCCGGTATGGAGCACCTATATATGATGATAATGGCAAGAGTTTAGATAACACAAAAGAGGCTCAATATTACATTAGAGACTATACATTTAGAAGAATAAATGGCAATCCCGAAGATGCAAGACATTGTGGGCAGGTGGCAATGTCGGCTATCCTTGCTCTAATTTACCCCAATATTACTACGGATTATGTAATAGAAATCCACCCCAACGATGGGGTTGCAGGAACAAGTAGACATGGTTGGGCTGAGTTTATTGATACTGGTATCCCGAAAAATTTGCTTTACCAATATGGGAAAAAAATATCATACAAATTGGACAATGGTGGTTATGTTACCTCCAAGCAAATTGTTGTTTCTGCGGCAAAGTTTAAAAAATATTTGGACAAGCAACAGTTAATAATGATTCTTGTGCCCATCAATAATTCCGGAAAAATCGATGGTTCAGAAATAAAAAAGGATGGAACAGCAAAAATTCCTCATTGGGTCATAATAACAGGAATGACCTATCAATGGGATAGTGGTTATAATGAAGGGGTGTCCCCATGGAATTGGATAAGGATATATAATCCTTTTGATAGTCAAACCGAATATTATTGGTGGCCTGATTTTGTTTATGCGGTAAGAAATATGCCTATGGATGATGATATCACATTAAAACAAAAAAAAGAAAACATCACGCCAATCTATACTTACTATGCATCCATGCTTGTGCTTTCTTTTACTTCCTCAAACGATTTTCCAAATTCAAATTTGTTTCCATAGTGTTTAGGTTTCATTATGAAGAAAATTATCCTTTCCTTAACTATCTTGATTTTATTTATTGCAATGGTTTCATCATGCGAAATGAATAATTCCCGTTTGATGACGCCCATTAGCTCATTAACACCATCTTTAACACCATCTTTCGAAGCACCATTACATACTGCTGTGTATGTAACTATAACGCCCGCATCGCTGGAGATAACAAGAACACCAACCTCAGTTCCAGCTGGATTGAGTAACGTCCCAGATGGAGAATACATTTTATACGTTCATGAAAATACAGGAATACTCAGTTTAATTTCCATTGATGGGAATTATCGAATGGATTTAAGTTTCATTAAAGACAAATTCGAGAAAATTTCTTTGGATAATAATAAGTGGGTATTTGTTTCTGACAATCCTTTGAAAATCCAAAATTTGGAAAATATGAATATAGAGACTGTGGAATTTGACTTAGTTGAAGATTGTTCTGATTACCCCGATATATTTCTGGATGATCAAACCTTCGTTATAGCTTGTAATTATGGTCAATTTCGGGGCTCCAGAGAAATATTCAGCTTTTCGAAAGATGGAAAGCAGAAAATGGTATTGACCAATTGTGAATTGCAAGGGGGTGATTGTATATACCCTTCATTTTCACCGGATGGCAAATGGCTGAGCTACTTTTGGATGACCGATTTTCTACCTGGAAGCCAGATTGAGAAATATGCTGGTCTTCACATTGCCCCATCTGAATGCATCCATTCTTCCGAAGGCTGCCAGAAGGTATCTGTTGGCCCCTTAACCACCCTTATGAGTTATTTTTGGCTGCCTGATACACCTTATCTGGTCGTTTGGGGGGCGGATCAGGATCAGGATCATTTATATGATTTGTATGCCATATCTGAAGATGGCACCATGAAAGAAGAACATTTTTTGGATAAGGCATTCAAAACTATCACGCAGAAAATTGAAAATAGCAGTGATCCCGTTTTTGATTTGTTACTTTCCAAGGATAAAACACAGCTTGTTTATAATGATCATGGAATAATTACCCTGATAGATACCACAACAGGAGGAATTCGCACCCTGCCTATCAGGGATTACATTACATTATTGGCCTGGATTAAGGTGGTGAATGGAAAAATCATCCATTAAGGCAGGGAACGGAAGCATTTTTGATGCACTAACAGAATGATGCTTCAGGACAGGATAGCGGAAAGACAACGGCGAAAAATGATGCAATTCCATAACAATGGCATATTACCCGGGCGGACAGTTGTGCTGGCGCTGATTATCCTCCTGCTGGCGACCCTGCTTGCTGCCTGCGGACTCAGCGCGAAAGAAACGCCAGTCCTAACGGCCGCGGTGACGGCGACGCCTGCCATCATCCTGACGGCAGACCCAACAGCAACACTTACCTCGGAGCCAACGGTGGCCCCGACGATCACACCTTCGCCTTCTCCCACGACTACCCCGGCTCTCAGTCCGCCTCCAGAAAACATCGTGTCACGTATTTGGGAGAAGGACGGCATGGAGCAGGTTTTCGTCCCGGCTGGGGAATTTATAATGAAACATGCTGAATTCTATTCACTCCCTCCCCATTCTGTGTACCTGGATGCCTATTGGATTGATAAAACCGAAATCACCAATACCATGTTCACTCAATTTGTCAGCGAGACCCACTACTGGACGGATGCTGAAAAAGATGGCAAGGGCCGGATTATGGATGGCATCTACAAAGATGTCTATGGCGCTAATTGGGAGCACCCGCAGGGGCCAACCAGCGATTTGCAGGGTAAAGATCATTGGCCGGTGACCCAGGTGAGCTGGAATGACGCTGCGGCTTACTGCGCCTGGGCGGGCAAGCACCTGCCCACCGAAGCAGAATGGGAAAAAGCTGCCAGGGGAACGGATGGCCGGAAATACCCCTGGGGCAATGATGCCGCCAATTGCAGCCTGGCTAATATTGATAAAGGGAGTCATATTTACTGCGTAGGTGAAGCAACAGAAGCAGGAAGTTATCCAGACGGCGCCAGTCCATATGGAGCCCTGGACATGATTGGCAATGTGTGGGAATGGGTGAATGACTGGCTTGATACCTCTGAAATCCGTTATTTCTATCCCAACGGGGTAACGGTCAATAACCCGGCCGGAGCAGCTACAGGAATCTATAAAATCTTGCGAGGTGGCGGATGGAATTTATGGGGTGATTCTTTACATGTGGATCCGTCAGAATATGCGAATATATACGGTTTCCGTTGTGTTTCATCTGCCGATGAATAAACTCTAAAAAAAATAATCAAAGAAAATGAGAATCCCGAGAGAAGGAGATGATATGCAGTCCTTTTCTTGGAAAATTTTGTCATGGGCGCTAATTTTTTCGGAGGAAAAGTAAATTGGAGGTCATTTTCGCGATATTTGTTTTTAGATCAAAACTGCGCATAGACAAAAAACAATTTTTTCATCCCCATTGCAACAAATTCACGGCTGGTCAGCCAGGTTGGTATAATTTTATACAAGAACTGAGGAAGAATGTATGCTGGGTTCGTTTATGTAATTCATTGTTTTCGTCTTAATATGTCTGGGACCCATCAATCTGGCTATTTTTGAAACTCAATATCATAATCCTCATCACCTTGCGCTTATAACGAAAACATAATCCTGGTTATAATAATACAAATTACAATGGTTAGAGAGACCATGTCAGATTTTTCCCCATTTGCAGGCAGAACAGAAGAATTAAAACTCCTGGATGACCTTTACGCCAGCGGCAAAGCCGAATTTCTGGTCCTATACGGCCGGCGCAGGGTGGGGAAGACCAGGCTGTTGACCGAATGGCTCAACACCAGGAAAATCAACCCCATTTTCTTTGTGGCTGAACAGGATTCAAGAGATTCCCTGCTGCGCCAGTTTTCGCAGGCCATCTATAAGAAGGCCTTTCCCAATTTACCTGTGCCGGAAACTTTCACTTTTGCCAGCTGGGAACAGGCGTGGAGCCAGATTGGCGAGCTGGCCCAACGGGAACGCCTGGTGCTGTTTACCAAAAGGCATTGTAAGGCAAATCCAGGTCTTCCGGGAAAGAAAACAAAGCCCACAGCACCCAGGCCAACGCTTTTTCGGCCTGCAGGACTTCCTCGTCTGTTGGGCGGAAGCCATCGGGGTATGCCATGATCCAGGGATTGTGAATTTTCACCGTGATGCAAAAACCAGTGCCTTCTTCAGAATTATAGTTATAGGTACCTGCCAGGGCCTGGATGGCTGGTCCGTTGTACCAGCCGTGATAATATAGAAACCGCTCAATGATCACCTGCATGCGGTGGAGAATATTGACCGTATTCCAGCGCATGGTGGCCACTCCGCGGGATATGGATTTTTGAAGGGATATCTTAAGAACAGGATGCATTCTCAGATATTGATTCAACAAAAAAATGGATGCCCGGGGAAGAGCTGCCGATGAAAACCCACTGCCGTCGTTAGAAAATGATGCCGAATGGATCAGGCACATGGTTTCAAAGAAGGCGGGTGATGGTGTATGGTGTGAATCGGGCCGGTCAGAATTATTTTCAATAAACTGCTGCCAGAGCGCCTGCAGCACAATATGGTCTTCCTGAGGAGTCTGCCTGAAAAGAAGTTTTGGCGGTTGGAGCGTTTTCTCATTCATTCCTGAGGAAGAGGCATTTTCTTTCTTGATGGTGCGCGGTGCGGATAGATCTGTCCAGCGGCTGGGATCCGTTTCCTCGGTCCAATCAGGCTTGGCTGTGAACTCTTCCTGGGGAATGGCAAACAGCTTGAAAGGTAGGGGCTGCGCTGCCGACAAAATCTGGCAAACCTGTTTCCAAATGTTTATGGTCCGCTCCCAGTCTTTGCTTCTGGTCACATTAATGACCATTCGTATGATTGGCGAAATACCAGGTCGTTGCGAGTTTGAGAAAAAAGCAATTTTATTTTTCAGGCTTTCGGTGATCCGGCGGGTATATTGGGGCAAGGCAATTTGCTCAGTTTCAAAAAGGCAGATTGTGCCATTGGGTTGAAGAACCTGGTTATCAGGGCGGATGCACGCCTTGTCCCCATATGAGATCTCCCTGTCCGTGATCACCTTAAAACCAGCTTTCAAAGCCGCAAGGCGAATATCAACCATCAACACGGCATGCTGAATTTCCAGCTCGTGATCAAGCAGGCAATGGTGGGTCTGTTTATAACCACGCAGGCGAAGCAAAGCTGCTCCGGATGGGCCCAGGCGGATGATGTTGGGCGTTCTTCCACGCACGCCGGCCCGTTTGGTCGAAAAATCCAGAATTGTGAACAGTTCTGGATAGTCACCCGTGCAGGTTTTCATCTGGTCCATCAACCGGCGCACTTTATCGCGGGATATGTTTAGGGCTTCCTGCATCTGCAGCATATCCGCGACTCCCGTTGGCTCCAGCAATTCCAGGAAAGAAAACCAGGGTCCGGCTGTTGTGTGGGCATCAAGAAGTTCCGCAAGATTTTTCAGTGAATCAGAGGTCAGTTCCGGCATATCACATCTCCGTAAATAATTATGACCGTATATCCAATACCCTCTTAATTAAATATAGGGATTTGATGTGGAATAAATAATGGGGTCGATTTATGGGCGGTCAAAATCGGAGCCCAACAGCCCCATTAATTGTTGGTGCTGGCTGGCAACCATGCGATTGAGCTCAGCCACCTGATTTTGTAAACATTCATTCTCAAAAACCAATGTGTCCATCTGGTTCTGCTGCTCCATAATTTCCAAATGGGATGTTTCCAACTTAATATTTAACTGGAGAATTTGTTCATTCAGTTCTTCCATTTGACTAATGGAGGTATCATTTTGAATGACCTCAACAATCTTGCCCTCTTTTTTTTCCATAAGCTCTTTGTAATGTGCAGCTTTGTATTCTGAAATCCTCAAAGCGGATTGCAGATCGTTAATCTGTTTGGAATAATGACTATCCATTTCAGTAAATAGGTCAGCTATGTGCATTCCAAAAGATATAAAAGAATCCCGAGGGGAGGAGGCCAGCCGATCAGCCAGATGGAGCTGCCGGCTTCTCACCCCTGAGATGATTTCGTCAATATATGTGTTGAGCGGCATTTTCTGCGATTGGGTTCTATAAATCATTGTGAACCATCATTTCTTTTTTCGTAAAGACGGGAGTACTCAGGTTCGATGCTTCCAAAGTTGAATAAGAAACCGACTGCCAGGCCCGAATCAAATAGATATGTCCGGGCCTGGTCGTAGTGCTCTTTTCTCAATACCTGCACTTTTTTGACCTGAGCCAAAACTTTGTTTTCAATAACGAGGTCAAGAAAATCACCCCCCACCTGACAGCCTTTGTACATTCTGCGGAAAGGTACCTGCTCCTGATATTGAAGTCCGCGATTTCCCAACTCGATGCACAGGGACCGGGTGCAATTATGCTCGTTATATCCAGGCCGGTTCTTCAGTTCGGCATAAGTATCAAGATAAGCTGAGATAATTTTTGAAGTTAATTCCCTGAAAAGCAGCGGCATTTATATCTCCTCCGTAAATGGTTTCCTGGTTTGTGATTTATGGTTTATCGTCAATTAATAAATTGACCGCGGCCTCAAGATCGCGTGAACTAGGGGTGGTATAGATCCGGGTGGTATTGAGGTTGGAATGCCCCAATAAAGCAGCGACTTTCTCCAGAGTCACCCCACGATCGATGAGGTCCTTGGCAAAAGTATGACGCAGGGTATGGCAGGAGACATGCTGCAACCCGGCCAATTTGGCAAACCGGGCAACAGCCCGTTGAATTGTCCTTTTCTCAATCTTTGTAGCTTTCATATCCACAAATAAGTTGGTCAGGCCGGCATCATCCGGGCGGATTTTGAGATAGGTTTGGATCGCTGAGCGGGCATCTGGATTAAGTGGGATTTCCCGCCGTTTGGCTCCCTTTCCATTCCTTACGACCAACACCCCCCGCCGGTCATCCATATTGATGTCGGTGAGCTGTAAATTAGCCAGTTCGTCAACTCGCAGTCCCGTATGAAGGAACATTTTTAAAATTGCGGCGTCACGAATGATTTGGAAGCGCAATCGCGGAAACAGAATCATAGCTCTTTTTACTTCAGCATCAACGGTCCTTAACAGGCGCGAACGCTCTTTATGATCAATCCATTTTGGTGCCAGCATCACCTGGCGAGCAGGTCGAACATTTGAAATTGGATTAGGTCCCTGTGGAAGATAATCTGTCTGCTGTGCCCAGGCAGCAAATGCCCGTAACGAGGCGAGCCGCCGGTTGATGGTCCGCGGATGGATTCCACCATCAGAAAGCGCTTTTTTATAGATTCGAGCCAGCTCTGTATCCAAATCTTCAACGGAAAAATCAGATGTATAGGTCTGTGCAAACCATTTTGAAAAAGAGACAATGTCTCCAACATATCCGATGATGGTGGTTGGAGATTTTTGTCTGTCCATCAAAAACTGTTTGAATTCATTCAGTTGGCTCATTTGGTCCTTCATAAGTTTCTCCTTTTTTATTTTGGGAACCAAAAAAGCATTGCCATTTTTTGGTTCCCAGTTATTCAAAGCAGTAATCCCTCAAGTGCATCCGAAAAAATAATATCCTCGGCTGTATCGAGAGTTGAAAGTGCTTTTACACCGCCCTGCCTGAGTGCACACCTGATGGCCTGCGCTTTATTGCGTTCACGTTGCTCTGAAAAAAATGAAATCAGATCATCGTCCTCTCCAACGCGCAAACGCAGGTGAATATGAACCTCGATCGATGGTGAAGCTTTGATGGAACGCCCACGCTTCCGATGCGAATTCATACCTTCCTCCGGTTGGCATGTTGGAGTGCCTGTTTGTAAAGCCCGCGGCTGATGGCCAAAACAGGATCTTCCGGGATGAACAATTTCCCATCAAAACACTGGATCAACGAATCCTGGAGGAGGATTGCCCCACCTCCGACGCCAATAATCTGGTCAAAACGGCGCCACTTTTTGCCCCAGGTTTTCTCAATCTGGCCAGTGATCTCCCGAGTCCATACAGGCAGCGCAGCTTTGATATCCAGCTTGCCGTTGCGAAGAATTGTGTCCAGCTCACCCATGGAATATAAATTTTCATAGTTTACCAGTTCGAGCAAACGCCTGACCCCAAGCGTCCGTCCTGCCGTAAGGCTTTGGACGATTGTTTTTTCCCTGACCGTCAGCAGTTCGATAGTGTTAAAACCAACCGAAATAATACCAATTTCATGATTGAAATGGGAGCGACGCTCAGGAATGAACAGGCCGTTTTCATCCAGCAAGTAATCAAATAAGGCGGCGGATGGTTGAGAGGTCACTTTAACTTCCGCAATATGCACTTTATATTGGATATCGTCTGCCAACCAGATATGTTCACCCAATAGCCAACGCCGTGTTGCATCTGCATTTTGCTGAGCCTGGTCTCCCGAAAGAGGTTCAAGGGGTAACCCGACAACCATGTGCAAGGGGTCGGTGAAGACACCAAACTGCTGCATATACCGGGTGAGGATGCCATAAACAATTGCCCGCGTTTCGGGTACCCCAGTCATCCGTTCAAAATCAAAATTTTCAATCCCGCGGCCGTAAGCATGTGCATTAGGCCCGACATAGAAATTCATACCTGCTGTATGAATGGAAAGGGGAGGCTTTTCGTTGCGAAACCCCATCAATTTAGCCACCGTCTGATTGGTTTCGGCAGCCACAACAGCTTGCAATTGCATTCCACCAAAGGCTCCATAGATCTTGTTTGCGCCAGCTCCTAAATCTTCACCGAGGTAAATCATGTTTTTTTCTCCTATTAAATTTTGATCCATAATCTTTAATATCGACTTTGCTTCGCATAGGCACGACATCCAGAAATCATATAACCTCAACTACTATCCGACCTTCCGGAACTAAACGTGCTAGTTGTTCCTGTAGTGGCCTAAAGTATGTGTCAATTTTCACCTTTGCTAACGGATTTATCACACAGACTGACAACGTGATGCCATCCCAGGACCTTGCCCTAGCTGGTTTTATCCAGGTCAATAGATCTGCGCGGGGAATTAATTCAGCCTGTTCTTCAAGCGCCTGAACAATTGTCCTCCAAAGGGCGGTTGCTTCTTCGGAGTACTCGATTTTTTGTTCAAAATTATTATTTGAAAAATCTTCAAAACAATTGTGAAAAATTGATTTGAGTTTAGGTGGGAACCCTTCGATCTTTTTCCGTTCCAAAGAGAAGAACTGATTTATTGGAAGAGCAATCAGATCTGTGGCATTTTGAGGGGGTGGTTCATGACTCCGAAGCCGGGAGACCAGGTACCCAGTGGGGCTTTTCAGGTTTTGGGTGTAACTATAAAAAATCCAGGCAACCGCATCAAGGAATGGGATTCCCGAATATTTTTGAGCCCCCACCACTCCAATAGCTGTTAAAATTTCGTCAGAGGAGCGATAAACAGCAGCAACAAAATCTTGGAGCTTTTCGTGGCGTTTAGGAGTGCTGTTGTTAAAAGTGTTTAAAGAGGGTGTTGGATAAAGTGTATTAATTGAGCTATTTTCCCCTTCTACTTCGCAAATGGAACCCTCAACATTGCAAGTCTGCTCATCACTATTGCAAATGGGATCCTCAACTTTGCAAATGGATTCTTCAACAGTGCCAACAACCGCCTCAAGATTGCGAATCGCGGCAGTCCTCTGTTCTTCATGAGGAGCGTGTCCCCAGGTTCTCTCTCCATCAATGGGAAAGTCTTCCAGAAATTTCCCATTGAACTCGCCAGTAAGTGAGAGCGGCATTTTTTCATATCTCAAGTTATAATATTTTTCTGTCCCGAATTTTGCCCAAACCAAAAATCCGCGGTTGACAGCATCAGAAAGTGCCCGATACACTGTTGATAGATCAAGCCCGGTGCCTTCATCATATACCTTTCCAGTCGCATACCGCCGACCAGTCGCCAGCTCACGGGCGGAAAGCCAGATCCCATGATCATTCTGATAACCCCATGCGTGACGGAAAAAATACTCGATAATCAGAATTGTTGCGGATGATGAGATCGTTGAACACAAATCTGTCCAGGTCGCTGGAACCTGAAAGTAATTTTTTTCTGGAATCTGCCAACCACAGAAAAGCTGTCCATTGGAATGGGTTGGTTGTTGTTCCTCTTCGCATGTCACAATTCTATACAGTGGCTTTTCATCTGGACTTGGTAGGACTTCGATATAACCAAGCTCTACGAGCGTAGTAAGGGCTTTTCTGACTGAGTTCTCTGATAGCTGCGTTCCCCTGTCAATATGGTAACCACGCCTTGTTTTTTTCCCGTTTCGAATCTCGCTGATGGTAAGGGCGATGGGTTCTGAAAAGTTTTGGACCCCCCAAGTGTGCTTAATTATATATTCCAAGACTTTAATCGGCGCGATTGCTCTGGAAGTATACCGCGTTAAAAGTATTTGTAAACTACTATGCCACTGGTTTGGCAAGCGATAGTAAGAAGTTTTCGGCTTTGAAAAGCCTATAAAAGGGGGATTGTCATCCACTGCTAGCATCTCCATCCCCGTCCGAACCACCCGCCGATTGATGAATTTGAGATTCCAAAAGTCTTTGTAGTCTCGCAAAACGTTCATGTAGGGGGATCGTAGGAGGAATCCAGCCGAAATTGTCCTCGCAGGCATGACACCCGTCGCTCCCGCTGATAAGGCTGTTCCGATTTCGGAACAGCCTTTTGCGTTATTCCAGGGAATCCATATCTGAAGCAGGTATTTGATAAAATGATGGAAAGAGTTCTGGTGATTTTGTTTTGATAAGGGAAAGGCGTAACTTACGGCAATTTCTCCATCCTATTTCACGGGTTAAAACCCGAAAACTCATAACCCGCCTCTGAGAAAGCCCTGTAGCTGACGACAGGTTGTTCTGAGGCCAAAAAACAATTTATGGCTGCCTGCTTCATGGGCAGTTTTTTCTTTTTTCATGTAGAATAGAAAGCAGCCCCCATTTATTTATCAGGAGGAACTCCGATGGCAACCTCAAACGGCGCTCCAGGCAAACCCATGAAACATGTTGGCCTGCGCATGGTGCTCAGTTTTCTGCTGGTGGCATCGCTGCCGGCGTTGATCCTTTTCACCTCTTCCGGGCGGCTGGACTGGTGGGAAGCCTGGGTGATGGTGGGGGTGATGGCGGTCACCACTGGCGCCAGCCGGGCTTTGATTATGAAGAAACAACCGGATCTGGTGACGGAGCGGGCATCGTGGACGAAAGCCAGCGGAGCGAAGGCCTGGGATTTGAAACTGATGCCCTTTGTGGCCATTTACGGGCCGGTGCTGTTCTGGCTGGGCGCCGGGCTCGATAAACGCTGGAACGCCACGCCGGCACTGCCGGCCTGGCTGGAGGGCGCGGCTTTTCTGATCATTTTGGCCGGTTATGCCTTCAGCACCTGGGCCTTTCTGGAAAACCGCTTTTTCGCGGCGGTGGTGCGTATTCAAACAGACCGCGGCCAGGTGGTGGTGCAAAGCGGCCCTTATCACTTTGTGCGGCATCCGGGTTATGCCGGGGCTGTTCTGGGCTATCTGCTGACACCGGTGGCGCTAGGGGCTTTGTGGGCTTATGTACCAGGGATTTTGCTGATCGGCGCGGTGGTGCTGCGCACTGCGCTCGAGGACCGCACCCTGATGGCTGAACTGCCCGGATATCAGGAATATGCTCAAAAAACGAAATGGCGGCTGTTGCCTGGAGTCTGGTAAAAAAGTTCGCTTTTTGGGGCTTTCAGGTATAATCAATACTTGTTTGCCATTATCGCCCATTTTTGGACAATTTTATGATGTTATCCATTTACCTGTTGGGACAACCGCATTTGAGCTGGAACGGGGAAGCGCTGGCATTTAATGCCCCGCCGCGCACCCTGCCGCTGCTGGCTTACCTGCTGATCCACCGCAACCAGGTGCTGGACCGCCTGCAGGTGGCCATGCAGATCTGGCCGGATGTATCAGAACAGGATGCCCGCACCAATCTGCGCCGCCATTTGCACTGGCTGGGCAAGGCGCTGCCTGAGGTGCAGCCTGAGAAACCCTGGCTCATCTCCACTTCGAACACCCTGCGCTGGAACGCGGAAAGCCCCTACTGGCTGGATATTGAGGCCTTTGAGAATTTTGCCCAGAATCCCGACACCTACCCTCAGGCGGTGGCTTTGTATCAGGGCAGCCTGCTCGAAAACCTGTATGATGACTGGATTTTCCTTGAACAGGAGCGCCTGCGGGGGCAGTACCATCAGATTTTAAACCAGTTGATCATCCAGAAGCGCGGCCAGTGCGCCTATGCTGAGGCGATTCAATTTGCCAAGCTGCTGCTGGCGCAGGATCCCTTCCGGGAAGATACGGTGCGGCAGCTGGTGGCGCTGCGCTATGAATCAGGAGACCGGGCCGGAGCGCTGGCCGAATATGAACATTTCGTGACGCAGCTGGATCAGGAAATGGGTGTTCCACCCATGCCTGAAACCCAGGCGCTGTATGAAAGGGTGCTGCGGGATAAAGGGCTGCCACAGCCCAGGCCGGAGGGCGATGACGGTGAGGACAGGCCCGCGGCCAGGCCGAAAAACGACCTGCTGCCCTTCGTGGGCCGGCAGACACAGCTGGATCACCTGGCGGCGCGCTGGACGAAGGCGGTGCACGGCCAGGGCGGGTTGATGCTGGTGAGCGGCGAGGCAGGCATTGGCAAAACCCGCCTCCTGCGCGAGCTGGCGCTGGTGGTGGAAAGCCAGGGTGGACGGATTTTGCGGGGCGGCACTTCGCCGCTTGAGGAGATGCCTTACCAGTGCTTTGTGGAGGCTTTCCAGGGGGTGCTGCCGCTGCTGGCCAGCCTTGACGGCGAACCGGCGCGCCTGGCGGCCCTGGCGGCTTTTGTGCCGGAACTGCGCAAACGGCGCAAGCTGCCTGCCCTGACGCCTTTGGATCCGGAACAGGAGCGCATTCGCCTGTTTGACGCGGTGGCGGGCTGCCTGGAAAAACTGGCCGGGCCGCGGCCGGTGCTGCTGCTGCTGGAAGATCTGCATTGGGCGGGCGATTCAACGGTGGCTCTGCTGGAATACCTGGTGTTCAGCCTGGCCAGGCAGCCTGTTCTGCTGGTGGCTACCTGCCGTGAAGAAGAGGTGGGAAGGGGGGCAAAACTGCGCACGGCGCGCCGCAAACTGGAAGGAGAAGGCCTGAGCGACCTGCTGGCCCTCGATTGCCTTGACCGGGCTGCCGTGAGCGATCTGCTGGAACGGGCGGCCAGCCAGGGGAAATCAGACGCTGGTTCAGGCCCGGATGAAGCCTGGCAGGAACGCCTGTACCGGGCCAGCGACGGCAACCCATTGTTTTTGAGCGTCTGGTTGAGCCAATGGAAGGATAAAGAGCTGGATTTTGAGAGCAGCATCCCCCAGGACCTGACGCGGGTGATTGAACAGCGGCTTTCCAGATTATCGGCCACAGGGCGGGCCTTTGCTGAGGTGGCCGCCGTGCTGGGACAGCATTTTGACCCGCTGGCGGCTGGCGAAGTAGGAGGCTGGCGCGAATCGCAGGCGCTGGATGCTCTGAATGAAATGCTGGACAGCCGGCTGGTGCGGGATGTGGATAAAAATGTCGACTACCGGTTTTCGCACAACCTGATTCAGACGGTGCTTTACCAATCCATTCCACCGCTGAAACTGCGGGCGCGTCACCGCCGGGCAGGCGAGGTGCTGGAAGAGCTCTACCCTGAACGCAGGGATGAGCTTTGCACGCTGCTGGCGCATCATTTTGACCGCGGCGGAGCGCGGCTGAAGGCCATGGCCTATTACAAACTGAGCGCGCAGGCGGCCGCAAAGGTATATGCGGTAGATTCCGCCCTGCAGATGCTGGCGCGCGCGCAGGAACTGGCGGATGCGCCGGGCGAAGATCCTGTTTCCGCGGGTGAACGCCTGGAGCAGGCATTGATGGCGGCAGAACTGCATCATCAAACGGGCGACCGGGAAGGCCAGGCGCAGGATGTGGCGCGCCTCGATCAGCTTGCGGCGGCAGATCTTGATTGGGAACACCGGCGCCAGGCAGCCCTGCAAAAAATCATCTACCTGCATGCAGTCGATCAGCGCGATGAGGAATGGGCAGCGCTGCAAGCCTTCAGGCAGCTGGCAGAGGGCGATGTTTACTGGCAGGCTATGTCAGCCATGAGAGAAGGCTATTATTTTGAACTGGTTTCTGACTTTCAGGCGGCCATCGCAGCGTTTCAAAAGGGAATGGACCTGTTTGCTGCCCTGGAAAAGAGAAAAGAAGAACAGCAATGCGCCGTGCGCATTGCCGCAACGTATATCTTTCTCAGAAATGCAGATCAGATCGATGCGTGGATGGAAAAAGCCAGAGCCTATCATGGCAAAGGACAGGTCACCACTGCGACTCTGGACCTGCTGTATATAGCTTCAGTGAATGCCCGCAACCGGGAAAACCTGCCGCTGGCGTTAAAATATGCCCATGAACTGATTGATTTGTCTGAGAAGATCCAGTCCATCAATAATCTGGGCATTGGCCACCGTCTTTGCGGCCAGATGTACTCGGGACAATTCAAGGTCAGGGAGGCTTACCACCATTTCCATGCCGCATTGGCCATTTTCAAGCGCATCCGCAACCTGAACAGCTGGGCAGCCACCCTGGGTGGCCTGGCCGCCCTGGCGCTGGATTTGGGACGCTATCAGGAGGCCTGGGATACCTATTCAGAGGCGCTGGCCATGACAATTCAGGTGGGTTCGCTGGATATGCAAGCCAGGGAATGCATCAACCTGGGATACACGGCATCCTTTCTGGGAAATTATGCCGCGGAAAAAGAATATTCCCTGAAGGCCATTGACCTGGGCCGCCGCCTGCAAAGCCCTTTTCTGGAAGCGCATGCCCTGACCAACCTGGGGGAAGCTGAGCGTGAATTGGGTCACATCCCTGAGGCTGTGACGGCGCTGCTGGCATCAGCGGCCTGTTACCAGACGGCGAAACGGAATGACTCTGAGGCCCTGATTGACCTGGCTCTGACCTACCTGGCGGGCCATGATTTGCCGGCTGCCCGACAGGTTGCTGAAAAGCTTGAGGAAAAGCTGACGGGAAGAGTCAATTCAGCCAGCGATGCCCAGCGCCAGATGTGGGCGGCGGCCTGCGTGTGGCTGGCAGATGGGCAGGATGAACGCGCGCGGACCCTGCTGGAGCAGGCTTACGAAATGGTGGAAAGGAAATGCGCTGATATTCCTGACGCAGAGAGCCGCAAAACCTTCCGCCAGATCATCTATAACCGGCAGATTATACATTTCCATGAAACTGGCAGCCTGAAATGAGGCTTTTGAAACCTTTGGACGCTTTTTGGACGCCTGATGTGTATCATCAGGTTAATGAATAATCCTAACAGCACCCATTCAGAACCATTATTATTTGTTGTCCGCATCTGGTTTGAAACGCAATCCGATGGTAAAACCTGGCGCGGATCGGCGGAGCAGGTGGCCACGGGCCAGCGCTTTTATTTTGCTTCGCTGCGCGATTTAAACGACTTTATTTCTTTCCGTATTGAGGCTGGAAAGGGGGAAACGGACGGGAAGCCGGCAGGTTGACCTGAAACTGCGCCATTAGAAAAAGGGGATACATACAATCCGGGCCGATGATAAACTCTCCACTTGCACACCAGGGTTTTATAATAAATATATGATCAACCCTGATTTTCGAGAGAGGAATCCATGACCCTATTACAGGATCGAATTCATCAATATATCCATACTCTGAGCGCGGCCATTGGGGCGCGCCCTTCCGGGTCGCCAGCCAACCACGCCGCTGCCGCTTACATCCGTGACGAAATGCGCCGCCTGGGGTTCGAGGTGGAAGAGCAGCCCTTTGAATGCCCGGAGTGGCAGGTGAATGAAGCCGCACTGCGGGTTGGAGACCGGCAGCTTGAGGTGCTGCCGAACGCTTATTCGCCATCCTGCCAGGTGGAGGCGCCGCTGGTTTGGGCGGGCACGCTGGCTGAGCTGGAAGCGGCCAGCCTGAAGGGTAAAATCGCCGTCCTGTACGGTGATCTGACCAAGGCACCGGTGGCGTGTAAAGCGTGGTTTCTCAAGGATGAACACGATGACCGGATCATCCAGGCGTTGGAGCAGAAACAGCCGGCAGCGGTACTGTGCGTGCAGGTTCAACCAGGTTCGGTGATCCAGATTTTTGAGGATTGGGAGTTCCACCTGCCTTCGGCCACCATTCCGGTGGAAAGCGCACGGGTTTTACTGCAGGCTGGAGCGGATCCCGTTTCACTCCATATCAAGACCGAACAGAAAAAGGGCAGCACCGCGAACATTGTGGGGCGGCGCGCTGGAAAACGCCCTGAAACGATCGTCTTGTGCGCTCATTACGACACCAAATTCCTCACTCCAGGCGCGCTGGATAACGCCGGCGGGGTGGCAGCAATTCTGGCGGCTGCGGAATTGGCCGGCCAGGCTGATTTGGAAACGAGTTTGGAACTGGTGGCTTTCACCAATGAGGAGCATCTGCCGCTGGGAGACGACACTTATTTTGCGCTGGCAGGCGAGGATTTTCCCGGTCATGTGCTGCTGGCGATCAATTTTGATGGGGCGGGGCATATCCTGGACGTGAACAATATGGCCACCTATGCGGCCTCGGCGAAATTTGAAGGTGCCCTGGCGCCGATTCTGGCGGAATTTCCAGCGGTCCAAAGGGTGGAGCCCTGGCCCGAAAGCAACCACAGCAGCTTTGTCTGGCGCGGGGTGCCGGCGGTGGCGTTTAGTTCGCGGGGCACCACATTCATGGCTCACCAGCGGGAAGACACCGAGGAATGGGTCAGCCCGGCGCGGATTGAAGAGGCGGCGCGGATGGCGATGCGCATCATGGATCTGGTGCAGGATAAACCGGTGACCTGGCTGCGCCAGGCCAACCAGCAGGCTTAGGTTTCAAGAGCAAAGGCGAGGAAAAATGTCTGACGAAATCATCGTGCGCGGCGCAAGGCTGCACAACTTGAAAAACATCAATGTGACCCTGCCCAAAAACAAGCTGGTGGTGTTCACTGGCCTATCAGGTTCTGGAAAATCATCCCTGGCTTTTGACATTCTTCACAAAGAGGGGGCGCGGCAGTACATGGAAAGCCTGGGGTTGGTGACTGACGGGATGAGCAAGCCGCCAGTGGAATTTATCAGCGGACTTTCACCCTCCATCAGCGTCGATCAGCACCCGGGAAGCCACAGCCCGCGCTCGACGGTAGGCACGGCCACGGAAATTTTCACCTATTTGCGGGTGTTGTTCGCACGGCTTGGGCACCGGCCGTGCCCTTCCTGTGGGCTGGATGTGCCGCCGTCGTCCTTCATGGGCGAGGCTTCTTTTGAAGAGGATGAATCGGAACCAGATGAGAGCCAGCAGGTGATTTGTCCGCACTGCGGGGTGGGGCTGCCGGAACTGAGCATGACGCACTTTTCCTTCAACAAGCCGGCAGGCGCCTGCCCGGTCTGCACAGGGCTGGGGGTGGTGGCCAATCTGCATGCGGAGCGCTGCTTTGACCCGGCGAAGGGAATTGCAGACGGCGGCGTGGTGATTTGGGACCTGTTTAATAAAGAGCAGTTCGTCATCCGTCTGAAACGGGCCGGACAGTATTACGGCTTTGAATTTGACGAGCACCAGCCGGTGGGCAAGCTGGGTGAGATTCAACGCGATCTGCTGTATTACGGGGTCAATGAACCGGAATTCAAGCGCCATTTTCCCGGGGTCAAACCGCCGCCATCGGTGGTGAAGGGCTATTTTGAGGGCGTGATCACCAACCTGAAGCGGCGTTACGCCGAGGGGATGACGGAATCAGGGCTGAGCGTCAAGCTGGATGTCCTGTACAGCAAGCAGGTCTGCCCGGCCTGTGAGGGCGCGCGGCTGCGTCTGGAAAGCCGCCAGGTGACGGTGGACGGCATGTCCATCATCAAGCTTTGCAAAACGCCGCTGGAAGACGTGGCTGCCTGGCTGGAGGCGCTGCCGGCAAAATTAAGCGCCGGGGAGCGGGTGATTGCCGAGCCGGTGATGGCGGATTTGCGTGAACGGCTGCGGCGGCTGGTGACCATTGGCGTGGGCTACCTGACCCTGGAACGCGGCACCCCAACCCTTTCAGCGGGTGAGGGGCAGCGCCTGCGTCTGGCGGCGCTGCTGGGCTCCGGCCTGACCGGGGTGCTTTATGTGCTGGATGAGCTTACCATCGGGCTGCACCAACGCGACACCACCCGCCTGATTGGCATTTTGCGCCAGCTGCGCGACCTGGGTAACACTGTGCTGGTGATTGAGCACGATCTGGAGATGATCCGGGCGGCGGATCATGTGGTGGAATTTGGGCCGGGGGCCGGAAAGCACGGCGGTCAGATTGTGATTACCGGAACGCCGGCTGAAGTGGAGGCCTGCCCGGACTCGCCGACCGGGGCTTATCTATCTGGACGGGAACGGCTGAAACTGGAGGCTGAACGCATCTACCCGCGCCAGGAGCTGGTGATCAGAGGCGCGCGGGAACACAACCTGAAAAACCTGACGGTGGAGATTCCACTCGGAAGGCTGGTGGCGGTGACCGGGGTTTCCGGATCGGGGAAATCCTCGCTGATTTTCGATATCCTCGACCGGGCAGCGCAGCAGCGCTTTTACCGGGGCAGCGATGAACCTGGACGGCATGATGCCATTGAGGGCTGGCAGGCCATTGACCGGGTGGTGACGGTGGATCAATCCGCCATTGGACGCATGCCGCGCTCCAATGCAGCCACCTACACAGATACCTTTACGGCGATCCGTGAGGTGTTTGCAGCCACGCCCGAAGCGCGCCAGCGCAAGATGGGCGCCGGACATTTCTCCTTCAATGTGCCGGGCGGCCGCTGCGAGCGCTGCGAGGGTGCCGGGGTGCTGAATGTCAACATGCATTTTCTCCCCGATGTTCAGGTGCGCTGTCCGGTCTGCCAGGGGCGGCGTTTCAAGAAGGATGTGCTTTCTGTGCGATACCGGGGCGTGGATATTGCCTCGGTTCTGGATATGACCATTGAAGAAGCCTTCGACCTGTTCAGAGATATCCCGGCCGCGGCGGCGCGCCTGAAGGTGATGGTGGATGTGGGGCTGGGTTATTTGCAGCTCGGCCAGCCGGCAACCACACTTTCGGGCGGCGAAGCGCAGCGGGTGAAGCTGGCCAAAGACCTGGCCAGAGGGGGCAGCGGCCGCAAGCTTTACCTGCTGGATGAACCCACCACCGGCCTGCATACGGCGGACGTGGCGCGCCTGCTGACCCTGCTGCGCGGCCTGGTGACGGCCGGAAACAGCGTGGTGGTGGTGGAGCACCATATGGAACTGATCCGCGCCGTTGACTGGATCATTGACCTTGGGCCGGAAGGTGGAGATGCGGGTGGAGAAGTGCTGGCAGTGGGAACACCAACCACAGTCAGAGAGGTGGAGGGGTCTTACACGGGGTTGTGCTTGAAGCAGTTGGGGTATTAAGGTTCATCACACACCGGAAAGCCTGAGACGGCATCCGGATGAAAAACGAAACAACATTTTTTACCCAAAGTGTAAATAACGTCTGCTGTTATTTACACTTTGGGTATTAAATCTCAATAAGGCGGGATTTTATGGGCGTGATTTATGCAATTTGTGATGGTATGTAAAAATTCCTCAGGTGCAGCAGATGGGCAGGTTTCCCTGCATCTTTTGGCAGTCGGCATGGAAGAAAATTCCTGCTAGCAGGGTGATCCTTTGCGTGCGGAAAGTGACAAAAGATTAATTAAACCGGATTTTCGATTATTTGAAATATGTTACAATTTTTTTGTCGTAATGGTTATTGTATACCTATCCTATCCAATTTCTTTTCAGGAGTAAAAAATGAACCCAATTCGTGTTCTTCAATGGGGCCTCGGCGCCATGGGCAGCGGAATGGCCAAGCTTATGCTCGAAAAATCAGGTCTTCAGATTGTTGCGGCTGTGGACAGCCGGCCGAGTTATGTTGGCAAAGATCTGGGTGAAGTGCTCGGCGTTGGAAAAACGCTGGGCGTCACCGTGACCGACAAGCCTGAAGACGTCCTGAAAAAAGAAAATGTGGATATTGTCATCATCGCCACCACCTCGTGGGTCAAGGATCAGATGTCGGACCTGCGCAAGATCATCACCGCGGGTGTGAACTGCATTTCCATTGCCGAAGAAATGGCGGACGCGGATGCCCAGAGCCCTGAACTGGCCAAGGAACTGGATGAACTGGCCAAAAAGCACGGTGTTTCTGTGCTGGGCACGGGCGTGAATCCTGGCTTTGTGCTCGACCTGCTGGTGGTGACCCTGACCGGCGGCAATCACCGCGTGGAGCGCATTGAAGCCTCGCGCGTGAACGATCTGAGCCCCTACGGCCCGACCGTGATGAAGACCCAGGGCGTGGGCACCACCCCCGAGGCTTTTAAAGCCGGTGTGGCAGATGGCTCGATTGTTGGGCATGTGGGTTTCCCCGAATCCATTCACATGATCAGCGAAGCGCTGGGCCTGGGTGTGGATCGCATTGAACAGACCCGTGAACCCATCATCAGCAAGGTGTACCGCGAGACCCCACACGTGAAGGTGGAACCGGGCATGGTGGCTGGCTGCGCGCACATTGGCGTTGGCTATCGCGGCGATAAGGAAGTAATCCGCCTGATCCACCCCCAGCAGATTCATCCTCACCTCGAAAATCAGGATACCGGCGATTACATTCACATCTACGGCCTGCCTGAGATTCACATGGCCATCAAGCCGGAAATTGCCGGCGGCAAGGCCACCATGGGCATTGCGGTGAACATGATCCCACATGTGGTGGCGGCCACCCCCGGCCTCAAACGGATGATTGACTTGCCGACACCCGCTGCTTTGATGGGCGAGAGCGCCTATACCCGCCGCGTTTAGGACACGTTGACATACCAGGGGGGCTGAAAGGCTCCCCTTTTTAGACAGAACAATCAGAACCTCGACCTGGGGTGTTGGAGGAAAAAATGAGCAAAATCATCAAGGGAACCTGGGTGGAAATTGAGCAGATCGTGCTGAAACCAGAGGAAAGGGCGGCCAATCTACCGGAAGAAACCCGCAAGGTGCCTTATGTGCTGCGGGTTTCAGGCTTTTTGGTGGAAGACGCAGAGATGGACACAGAAGTACACATCAAGACCATCATTGGTCGCGAGCTGAGCGGCACGCTGAAGGTGGTCAACCCAAGCTATACCCACAGCTTTGGCAACACCGTCCCTGAACTGCTGACCATTGGAACGGAGGCGGAACAATGAGCCGGGATCTGTCTTATGCGGCGGTGATCGCCCGCAAGAATGAAATCATGAAAGCATCCCTGGGCATTGATTTCCAGGATTTTATTCAGAGCCCCATTGCGTTTGATTACGAGCGCATGATGCGGGAGACCGGGTTTTCGCATGACGACCTGGTGCGCATTCAACGTGAAACCAAGGTGGGAAACACCCCGTTGTTTGAATTAACCCGCCTGACGGAAGCTGTGCGTAAGATCGCCGGACCCGGCAAAGGCGCCACCATTCTGGTGAAAGACGAAGCCGCCAATGCTTCGGGCAGTTTCAAGGCGCGGCGCGCCTCGATCAGCGCCTACCAGGCCATGATCAAGGGCTATAAGGGCATGATTGCCGCCACCAGCGGCAATTACGGCGCAGCGGTGGCTTCTCAGGCAGCGCAGCGCGGCCTGAAATGCATCATTGTCCAGGAAGTGTACGACAGCCGCGGCGTGGGCCAGCCTGAAATTGTGGAAAAAGGGCGCGCCTGCGAGGCGTATGGAGCCGAGGTGTTGAAACTGACCGTGGGCCCGGAATTGTTCTACATGCTGCTGCGCACGCTGGAAGAGACGGGTTTCTTTAACGCCAGCCTGTACACACCCTTTGGCATTCGCGGCGTGGAGACCCTGGGCACGGAAATTGCTGAACAGGTGCGCGGCCGTTACGGCAAAGACCCCGATGCGGTGATTATCACCCACGCGGGCGGCGGCAACCTGACCGGCACCGCGCGCGGCCTGCTGCAGGCCGGCTGCAATGATACGCGGGTGGTGGCCTGCTCGGTGGACCTCAGCGGCCTGCACATGGCTTCCGATATTGACTTCAACCGCAAGTCCTTCACCACCGGTCACACGGGTTTTGGCGTGCCGTTTGCCACCTGGCCCGACCGGGTGGATGTGCCGCGCAATGCTGCGCGCAGCCTGCGTTACATGGATGAATACCATCTGGTGAGCCAGGGTGAGGTGTTCTACATGACCGAATTGCTGACCAAGCTGGAAGGCCTGGAACGCGGCCCGGCGGGCAATATCAGCCTGACGGCAGCGGTGGCGCTGGCGCGGCAGATGGACCGCGATCAAATTGTGGTGGTGCAGGAAACCGAATATACTGGCGCGGGCAAGCATCATAACAGCCAGCTTTCCTTTGCCCGTGAAAATGGCATTGAGGTTCGCCGCGGAGATCCCAAAGAGAACCAGCCTGGCAAATCCATTGTCATTCCGGAACGTCTGGAGCAGGTTTGGGGTCGGGAGCAGGATATCGATAAACTGCGCCTGTCTTATTTGAAAAATGCCGCCAATATTCTGCCGGCTGCGCAGTGGTCAGAAAACGACCTTGCCTTCCTGGCCGCTGATGTGAAAAAGACGCCAGCCTGGGTGCAGCAGCACATGGCTGATCTTGCGAAATAACTGTTTGACCCAAGATTTTTTCAGGAGGAAATAATCCATGAGCGACGATCGTATCGCCCGTTTTGAAAAACGGCGTGAAGAGCTCAAAAAAATGAGCGATGAAGCATTAAAAGCCCGTTTTTGGGATCTTTGCAACCAGGTGGTCGATCCGATTGTGGATCTGGCGCGCACCCACACTTCCCCCTCCATTGAACGGGCGGTTTTACTGCGCATGGGCGTGGACAGCGTCAGCGCGCACGGCGTGGTGGACCGGATTTTGGAAGCGGGTTTGCTGGGCAAAGGTGCCGGGCATGTGGTCTTAAAAGTCTCGCAGAAGACCGGTACCGATATTCGCGGCGCGGCCGCCGCCATTCTTGAAGATAAAGACGTCCTGCAGGGCCTGTTCTAAGCCTGGGGCAAGAGAGGAAGACAAAAATGACTCAAAAGCCGCTCGATCCGCATAAAAAACTGGATATTGAACAGATCCTTGAAGGTCTGGAAAATTATCATCCCACCCGGCATGGCTGGACCTGGCGCGATGTGCCTGAAGAAGGCGTGGACATGGGACCTTTCCATTACCGCAACATGTCGCGGCCGTTGAAGAATAGCATTGGCCTGCCTGCTTCCAAGTATTTTGATCATATTGACCCGCAGCCGAGCTGCGTGGTGACCACTGAAATTGCCTCCGGCCGATTTGAAGATGATATCCGGCGCATGCGCATGGCTGCCTGGCACGGCGCTGATCATATCATGGTCATCCGCACCACCGGCCAGAGCCATATTGACGGCCTGCTGGAAGGAACTCCTGAAGGCGTGGGCGGTGTTCCGATCACCCGTAAACAGATTCGCGCCAGCCGCAAGGCCTGCGACATGATAGAAGAAGAAGTGGGGCGCCCGATCAACTTCCACAGTTATGTCTCCGGCGTGGCCGGCCCCGAAGTGGCCGTGCTGTTTGCTGAAGAAGGCATCAACGGCGCCCACCAGGATCCGCAATACAACGTGCTTTACCGCAACGTGAACATGTACCGTTCGTTTGTGGATGCCGCCGAAGCCAAGAAGGTGATGGCCGGGGCGCGCATTTTCCAAATTGACGGCGCACACAATGCCAATGCCACCGCCAAGGCTGGCTGGCTGGTGATGCCCGAACTGATGGTGCAGCACGGCATTAACTGCGCCTTCTCGGTGGCGGTGGGCATGGATAAAGACCTGATTGGCCTTTCCACTGTGCCCCCGGATGCCCCACCTGCGCCCAAGCTGTGGTACGATCTGCCCTATGCGGTGGCTCTGCGCGACTTCTTCTCTGAATTCAAGATGCGCGCCCAGCAGAACACCCGTTATATTGAAGCAGATATCGAAGAAGCCATCCGCACCCATACGGTGGATACGCTCATCTCCATGCTGACCCGTGCCGACATCCAGAGCACCATCACACCGGATGAAGGCCGCAACGTGCCGTGGCATTACAATAACATTCGCGGCGTGCAGACGGTCAAGCAGACCTGGGCTGCCCTTGACGGCATCAAGGAACTGGTGAGCCTGAATTATGAAGGTCCGCTGGGTGAAATGGTGCGAGATTTGAAAGAACGCGCCGTGGCCTTCCTGGAAGAAGTGATTGAGAGCGGCGGCTACTTCGCGGCTGTGGAAAAAGGCTTCTTTGTGGATAGCGCGAAATACCCTGAACGCAACGGCGACGGCATTGCCCGCGATGGCAAGGGCGGCGTTGGCGTAGGCACGATCATTGAACGCGACTCCGATTATTACGCTCCGGTGTGCAGCCATTTTGGCGAAAATCACTTGCCGGCTGGCGTGGAACATGTCTGTGACCCCATTGGCGGATGCACCCTGTGCAAACCGGAAAAGATCGTCTATATTGACGAACTGGATCCTGAAGACAACTGCAACCGGCGCCTTGAAAAGACCCTGCCTTACCGCAAGGGCACTTCCATCAAACCTGAAGCAGAATGGGCAGGTGACGGCACCGTTTTGATGCAGTTCTTCGTGCCGCTGCCCGAAGATGTGGCAGCCGTGTACGGCGTGGAAATGGCCAAAAAGATGGGCCTGAACGATCCAGAAGTGGTCAACATCCAGGTGATGCACCCGGCTGAAGGTTGTTTCGTGGAAGTGAAGGGCAAGGTGGGCTTTGATATTGACCTGACCAGCCTGCATGTCCCTGAAAAAGAGATCATCCTGCCGGAACAGGAACTGCGCGACGCGGTCAAGAAGGTTGGCCTGCGCGTGGTGGCAGCCACCGTGGGTGAAGATGAACACAGCGTGGGTTTGCGCGAAATTCTGGATATCAAACACGGCGGTATTGAAAAATACGGCGTGAAATACACCTATCTGGGCACCTCGGTGCCGGTGGGAAAACTGGTGGATGCGGCGATTGAAACCGGCGCGCATGCCATTTTGATCTCCACCATCATCAGCCATAACGACGTGCACCGCGCCCAGATGAAGAAACTGGCCGACCTGTGCCAGGAGAAGGGCATTCGCGACCGGATCATCCTGATTGCCGGCGGCACGCAGGTGAGCCGTGAAATGGCCGCTGAAACCGGCCTGGATGCAACCTTTGGGCGTGGCACCAAGGGCATTCATGTGGTCAACGCCATGGTGAAGAAACTAAAAGCCCGGGGCGTCATCTAAAGGAGCGCCTGTGCAGAACGAAACCGAGATTCTGACCATTGAAGTTGGGTCCACCATCACCAAGGTGAATGGATTTACCCGCCTGCCGGAGGGGGGATTCAGTCACATGGCTCAGGGCTTTGCACCAACCAGCATCGCGGAAGGCGATGTATGTGTGGGTGTGGAGCGGGCAATTGCCGATCTCGAATCACGCCACGGCCGTTTGCCGGAACAGCGCGAGGTTTTTGTCAACAGCTCTGCTGCGGGCGGCCTGCGCATGACGGTTCACGGCCTGACCTACAGCATGACCGCCAGGGCTGCCCGCGAGGCAGCCCTGGGGGCCGGGGCCATCGTCAAAATGGTGACCGCCGGTGAGCTGACGCACTACGACCTGGATGAGCTGAAGGACCTCGAACCGAACATCATTTTGCTGGCGGGCGGGGTTGATTTCGGTGAGAAGGACATTGTACTGCGCAACGCAGAGAAGATTGCCGCGGCGGGCTGTCTGGCCCCGGTGGTGTATGCTGGAAACACAGCCATCCGCAAGCAAGTCCAAAAAATTATCTCAGATGCTGGCATTGAACTGCTGCTGGCGGCGAATGTTTTTCCTGAAGTGGATGTGCTCAACATCGAACCGCTGCGCAAAGTGATTCACGAGGTGTTCAACCGGCACATCATTCATGCGCCGGGGATGGCCCGTTTTGTGGATCTGACCCATTGGGGTATTCTGCCCACTCCGGGCGCGGTGCTGAAGGGGGCGGAATTGTTTGCGGAAGAAATGGGCGACTGTCTGGTGCTGGATGTGGGCGGTGCGACCACCGATGTGCACAGCGTGACAGAAGGCAGTCGCGAATGGTCGGCCAAAATGGTGGAACCTGAGCCGCGCGCCAAGCGCACGGTGGAAGGCGACCTGGGCGTTTATATCAACGCCTATAATATTGTGGAACTGGAAGGCGACCCTGCCTGGCAGGCGCACATGAGCGATTTGCAGGCCATTCCCGGCACGGAGCGCGAGAAGGAATTAACCCGCTGGCTGTGCCGCAAGGCGGTGGATACGGGCGTGCGCCGCCATGCCGGTGTGGTGACGGACCTGTTTACCCCGACTGGAAAAAAACAGATTGTCAAAGGCAAGGACCTCACCTCGGTCAAATGGGTGGTGGGCACCGGCGGCGCCCTGACCCGGATTGAGGGCGGAGATGAAATTTTACGCAGCATTTGCACCGGACCTGGCAAACACCTGATGCCTTCGCCGGATGCACGCATTTTAATGGACCGCGATTACCGTTTTTCGGCGCTGGGCACCCTGGCTCAGGCTTATCCGGACGATGTAAGATTGACTTTCAGGCGGTGGGTTGAGGAAGAAACCGCCGCATAGAGTTGCAGGAGAGACGCACATGACCCATACACCCCGGCTGGAAATTTACCCTAAACGCATTCAGGCGAATGCGCAGGCGATTGTGAACCAATGCCATGCCCGCGGCATCAAAGTGGCGGCGGTCACCAAGGTGACCAGCGCACACCCGGCCGTGGTGGCTGCCCTTGAAGATGGCGGTGCTGATATGCTGGCGGATTCGCGAATTGCCAATTTGCAGGCCATTGCTCGCACCGGAACGGCTTTGCCGCTGATGCTGCTGCGCATTCCTGAACCCAGCCGGGCAGTGGATGTGGTGCGCTCGGCGCAGGTTTCTCTAAATTCATCAGCCGAGACCATCCGCCTGCTTTCGGAAGCAGCCGGGCTCATGAAGATCAGGCACCAGGTGATTTTGATGGTGGACCTGGGCGATTTGCGCGAAGGCGTGTGGCCTGACCGGGCTGTGGAGGTGGTGCGCAGCGCTGCCAGCCAGCCGAATATTGAGCTGATTGGGCTGGGCTGTAACCTGGCCTGTTACGGTGGGGTGATTCCGACAACAGAGAAGATGCAAATGCTCATTGATGTTCGCGATGCCTGCCGCAAAGCAACCGGCCTGGAATTGAACGTATTGTGCGGCGGCAACAGCGCCAACCTGCCCCTGCTGGCCGAAGGCGGCATGCCGGAGGAAATCAACCTGCTGCGGATTGGCGAGGCGATTGTGCTGGGTCGCAACGTGATTGACCGCAGCCCCTGGATGGGCACCCGCCAGGATACCTTCAAAGTGGTGGCCGAAGTGGTGGAAGTGGAGCGCAAACCATCGGTGCCGGTGGGCTTCCGCGGGCAGGATGCTTTTGGCGGCACGCCTGAATTTGTCGATCGCGGCATTCGCCAGCGGGCAATTTGCAATATTGGCCGCCAGGACGTGGTTGTGGACGGCCTGGAACCGGAAGATAAAGGGATTATTGTGCTGGGCGGCAGCAGCGATCACCTGCTGCTGGATGTGGAAGAAGCTGCCAGCGAAGTGAAACCTGGCGACGAACTGGCTTTTTTCCCGGGTTACGGCGCTTTATTGGCTGCCAGCACCTCACCTTATATGCAAAAAGTGGTCATTCAGGAGTAAATCAACACCCCATTCAACGTGCCTGAAAAGGAGTTGTTTGTCATGTTATACCAGACACATGTCCGTGTTCATCTTAATCATATCCGGTTCAATATTGAAGGCATCCGCAAGGTTGTTGGCCCTGACCGAAAAATCCTGATTGCGGTTAAGGCCAATGGGTACGGCCACGGCGCAGTGGAAGTGGCGCGCATGGCTGAACGGATCGGCGTCAACTGGCTTGGCGTGGCCACGGTCCCGGAGGGGATGGAACTGCGCAAAGCTGGCATTCGCCTGCCTATCTTGAAATTCAGCCCGGCCTTTCCAGAGGAGATGGCTGCGGCTGTCAGCAACGGCATCACCCTGGCGGTGTGCGATCAGGGGAATGCGGATGTGCTGCAGCATGTCTGCCGGGCAGCCGGAATCAAGGCCAATGTGCATTTGAAAGTGGACACTGGCATGGGGCGGATTGGGGTGGCACCTGAAGGTGCCCCGGAACTGGCGCTCTACATTGAAGAACACTGTCCGGATATTTTCCTGGAAGGAATTTTTACCCACCTGCCGGTGAGCGACGAAGCGGACCCGGCATATACCCGCGAGCAGATTGCCCGGTTTAAAGGCGTTATCGACGCCGTTCAGCAGGCCATTGGGCGCAAACTGGCCCTCAGGCATTGTTCCAATTCCGGAGCGGTGCTGGGGCATGAAGACGCCTGGCTGGATATGGTGCGGCCGGGGATCATGATTTACGGTTTCTACCCGGATGTCGGCACCCCGCAGACCATTCCGCTGAAGCCGGGTTTGAGCTTCTTAACTCGCGTGTCTTTCCTGAAGAAAGTCAGCGCCGGAACCAGCATCGGATACGGACGAACCTGGGTGGCGCCTCAGGATACCTGGATTGCGACCATCCCGGTCGGTTATGCGGACGGTTTCAACCGCTTATGGTCAAACTGCGGACGGGTTTTAATCAACGGCATATCTTACCCCATTGTGGGGCGGGTGTGCATGGACCAGAGTATGGTCAACCTGGGTCCTGAAACCAATGTGAAGGTGGGAGACGAGGTTGTTTTGATCGGCCGCAGCGGCGAAGAAGAAATCAGCTGCGATGAATGGGCGCGTGCCTTAAAAACCATCACTTATGAGGTCACCTGCCAGATCAATGCGCGGGTGGAACGCATTTACGACGCCTATTGATCGCCTGTAGAGAATAAATAAGCAGCCTGCTCTAGCGATCAGGGAACCCCGGTCGTTAGAGCAGGCTGTCTCTTTACAGGATAGCCCGGAGCGGGCATTTCCGTTTTACGAGGGAACGGCTTTGATGCGCCGCAGGGTGCTTTGCAGGTCGTTGAGGTCTATTTGCAGGCCGTCTGCCATCCAGGCGGCGCCGGAGCGCGGCTGCTCGAAACCTTCGATCTGATATTGGCGGTTAGGGATCAGACCCTGAAGATGAAGGCGCGGGGTGGTTGAAGGGTATTGCATCAGAATGCGGAAGGCAAACAAAACGCCTTCCGTTTTTTCTTTGTTCAGGTAGAGCACAGCCGGGCAGGCGGTTTCCTGGGCTGAGCGCAGGCGGTATTGATCGCCGAACTGGATGATGGGGCGAATTTCCTTGTATTGCGCGATCAGCGCAGCCGCCAGGGCGCGATCTGCTTCGCTCCAGTGCAGCAGGTGTCCGCCAATGCCCAGCGAGCCGCACATGCTGACATGGAAGCGGAATTCCAGGGGAATGAGTTCTTTGCCGGCATCGGTCACCCAGGCTTCCATGACATTGGCAGGAAAGATGTGAGAAAACCCTTCCTGAATGGCCAGGCGGGAAGTGGCTGCGGTGTTATCGCTGACCCAGATTTGGTCCGCCAGACGCAGAATACCCAGGTCGCCGCGGCCGCCGCCGCCCGAACAGCTCTGCCAGATGACCCGCGGGTGACGCTCGGCCAGGCGTCCCCAGACGGCATACAGACCCTGCACATAGCGCACCCAGATTTCCCTCTGATCACCTGGGGCGCCGGGCCAGCCGGGCTCGCTGACATTGCGGTTCATATCCCACTTGATGAATACGATGTTGTGATCTGTGAGGAGTTTATCGATGCGTGAAAAAACAACTTCCTGGACATCCGGACGGGCAAAATTGAGGATGAGCTGGTTGCGGCATTCGCTGCGCTCGCGGTTGGGGAAGTGAATGACCCAATCGGGATGGGCGCGGTACAGGTCGCTATCGGGGTTGACCATTTCGGGCTCGATCCACAGGCCAAAATCCATGCCGAGGGCGTTGACGCGCTCAATGAGCGGGGCGAGGCCGGCCGGGAATTTCTTTTCATCCGGCCACCAGTCGCCCAGACCGGCATGGTCGTCCTTGCGGCCGTGGAACCAGCCGTCATCCATGACAAAAAGTTCGATGCCCATATCCGCAGCCACTTCGGCCAGGCGGGTTTGGGAGGGTTCATCCACATCGAAGAGGGTGGCTTCCCAGGAATTGTAAAGCACCTTGTGCAGGGTTTTGCCGTGGGGAAGGATATGATCGCGGATGTGGTCATGGAGCAGGCGGCTGGCAGCGCCAAAACCGGCAAGGGTGATGCCAGCGAAAGCCGCCGGGGTGGTGAAGGATTCGCCCGGCGGCAAGGTCCAGGCAAAGTCCCAATCATTCAGGCCGATATTGAGGCGGGTGGATTGAAAATCGGTGACTTCAGCAGCCAGTTTCCAGTTGCCGCTCCAGGCCAGGCCGCCAAACCAGACCTGGCCGTGATCTTCGGTGGCGCGGCCATCATCCACAGCAAACCAGGGTGCATGGTGATGGCTGGAGGTGAGACGGCGGCTTTCAATGGTTTTGATGCCGTGAGTGAGCTGGTCGCGGCGCAGGTGCATTTCATCGAGCCAGCGGCCAGTCAGGTGGGTCAGACGGTAGTTATCGCCTGGCGGCAGGTTCCAGAGGGCGGAAAAGAGACGCGAGATGATCAGCGGTTCCGGGCCCTGATTGGAGAGGGTGACCCAGCGTTCAATCAGATCGCAATCTTCGTATAGCCTGTAGTGCAGGGTTAATTTGACCGGATAATGGGCATCCCTGAAATGAAGGTGCAGCTCAGGCTGGGGGCTTGGAACGATTTGCTCATCTTCATAAGTTAAAACCAGATCCCGAACCCCATCGGGCAGGGTGAGCAAAATGGATGGGTCGGTGTATTTAGGGCCGGCATAGGTGGCGTATTCTTCCGGGGTGAGCTGGCCTGCGCCGTTGAAGGATGCCCAGGGGGCGGGGTTGGGCGGCAGGGGGTAATCGGAAGGGAAGGGCAGGCGCGGCCCCCAATAGGCATGAGCCAGCAGGCCGGCCGGGTTGAGACCAAAGGCATACCCGCTGGCCGCCGTTTCGAGAATCCAGAGTGAATTATGACGAAAGATAGGCATGTTTTACCCTCAGAAGAAAAGGCTGGTTGAGACTATTGACTTATGAAGGAGGGGCAATCACCACCTGATTGCGGCCCTGGTTTTTGGCATCATAAAGAGCCCGGTCGGCGGCTTCGGCCAGCAGCGAAGGTGTGCTGCATTCCGGGTATGAGGCGATTCCGGCGCTGAACGTGACGGTGAATTCCTTGTCACTGGCGCGGTGCAGCACGCGGCCAAAACCGATGCGCAATTGATCAATAATAAGTGCAGCTTCACTGCCGTTGGTGTTGGGCAGCACCACGGCGAATTCTTCACCGCCATAACGCCCGATGATATCTGTGCTGCGCAGGCGGCGGGTGAGCATCTGGGCCAGGGTTTTCAACACACGGTCACCGGTGGCATGTCCATATGTATCGTTGACGGATTTGAAGCTGTCAAGGTCAATCATGGCGTAGGCCATGGAACGGTTTTGCCGGATGGCGCGGTTGGCTTCCTGAGCAAAGCGTTCCTTGAGGGTGGTGTGATTTAACAACCCGGTCAGGCTGTCGCGCAGCATCAGATGGCGCAACTGGCGGTAGCGTTCGACACGGGCGGAGATGGATGAAATGAGATGGGAAGGTTTGATCGGTTTGGTGAGGAAATCGTCACCGCCCAGGCGGACGGCATCGAGCTGAATGTCCCGGTCGGTTTCGGTGGAGAGATAGACGATGGGGATGCTGACATAGGCTTCCACCTGGCGGATGATGTTGGCGAGGTCTTTTCCGGTACATTCTGGCATATAGATATCCAGAAGGATCAGATCAGGATTGAATTCTTGAAGGGACTGGAACACCTTCAGCGGTTCGGTGAGCACTTCGGTTTCCATGCCGGCCTTGCGCAGGTTGATGGCGTTGATGGAGGCCTGCATATTGTCGTCATCAATGATCAGAATGCGGTAGGGGATGGGATCTTCCGCGGCCACCAGACGATCAAGGGCATCCACCAGAGAACCAGCGTTGACAGGCTTGAGAAAATAGATCTTGCTGCCGGCACGGGCAGCTTTCAAACGGGAAGAAATGTCATCATGATCAGAAATGGAAATGACCGGCGTTTCATCTGGCAAATGGCGGCGCAGGCGTTGAATGAAGTCTGTTTCATTCTCGCTGTTTTCCATAAATGTGAGGTCCATCAGCAGGGCGCTGGGAGGGTTCTGTTGAATGGCTCCGAGGAGATCATCAAAATTGGAGTAACTCTGGACGGAATAACCAAAGTAGCCAATCTGGAGGGCCAGCTGCATGCATTCGGCAAGATCCGACTCCAGCAAGAAAATGCGCCGGGCTGCGCGGGAATCCTGCAGGGAATTGGTGGCACTGATGGATACGGCCAGAGAATGGGCCACCGGCGGCGCAGCGGCGAGGGTTTCATTGCTGAGAAGATCCAACAAGCCAGTCAACTTGTTCATTAGCGAGGAGATTTGCTCAGGTGAAGGCGGGGGCGGCGGCAGCAGCGGCTGAAGGAAAGCGGAAGCCAGGGTTTTGATCTCTCGGGCTGATTGTCCCAGGCTTGTGTATCCCTGCGCCACGCTGACCCCCTCGATGTTCTGAATCAGTATAATCAACCTTTGCATATTGTTAAGATTGTAATTTTCCTTCAGGCGGCTAATGCATTCTGCCAGATCATTCCGGAAGCTGGCGAAATGAGCCGAAAAGGAGGCGGAGGATTGATAAGATGGGCGATCCTGAACCGTCATAATTTATCCCTGAGGTAATGTAGAAATCAAATTTTTCAGAGCAGCCTGAACTTTAACATATTCCTGTTCGATTTGGGCCAGCAGTTCAGCCATCTGTTCTGTCAGGTTCTTTCGGCCTGCCAGCTCAAGTTCCCGGCACAAAGCGGAAAGGCGGGCTGCCCCAAGATAGAGGCTGGCACCTTTGAGTGCATGAGCCATATTCCAGACCAGGTTCATATCGCCATTTTCGAGTCCTTCATGAAGATGGCTAAGCTTGATGGGTGTATCGCGGAAAAAGATTTCCACGATGGAGGATAAAGTGGACAAATCTTTCTCGTAGTCGGGGATATAATCTCCCAAAAGCTGCAGATCAACAGCAGGCTCTGATGAAACCGGCGCCACTGGAGCATCAGGCGTGGAAACAACCGGATGTCCGGTTGATGCCACCCTCTGCAAGGAAAGATCTTCGACCATTTCCTGAGAGGAAGGTGCTGCATTGGCAAGGGTTTTGATCAGGTCTTCTATGCGAATAGGCTTGCTGAGATACGCATCCATGCCAGCCTCCAGGTAGCGTTCACGGTCACCTTGCAAAGCATTGGCTGTGACCGCGACGATATACGGCTGGTGTTCATCGGGGAGCAGGGCGCGGATTTCGCGCGTGGTGGTGACGCCGTCCATCTCTGGCATCTGGATATCCATCAAAATGACATCGTAGGGCTGTCGTTTGATGGCCTGTAATACTTCCAATCCGTCTGCGGCGATATCGGCCGTGTAGCCAAGGCGTTGAAGCAGCAAGGTGGCCACACGCTGGTTAACCGCATGATCTTCTGCGATCAGAATGCGCAGAGGATGTCCTTCTGCCATATGCTCATCATACCTTCTGGCCGTAGAGACGGGAAGGGGCTTTTCTGATGGGCTTTCTGAGAAGATGGCGCTGAGGGTGTCAAAAAGCTGGGATGATTTGATGGGCTTTTGCAGGATGGCCGCGATCTGTATATTTTTATCCTTTAAGGCTGATTGATCCATTGAAGTCAGGATAATGATCGGGGTATGGTGCATTTGCCTGAACTGCTGACATTCCTGGGCCAGGGTGAGGCCGTCCATGCCGGGCATTTGCATATCGAGGATGACGATGTCAGCTTCAGCGCCAGCCTGAAGATGATCCAAAAAGTCGAAGCCGTTGGAGAATAAGATGGGCTCAATGTGCCAGGTTTCAAGCATGCGTTTGAGAATTTCCCGGTTGGTGGCATTGTCATCCACAACAAAGCCGGATTTGCCGCTGAATAAAGACAAAATATCCTGGTTCTGACGGGGAAAGTCAGGGGCGATTTTTGTCTGAATGGTGAAATGAAAGGTGGAGCCTTCACCAGGAATGCCGGGGCTTTCGACCCATATTCTACCTCCCATCATTTCTGCCAGACGTTTGGAAATGGCCAAACCCAGGCCGGTGCCGCCAAATTTTCGCGTGGTGGAAGAATCGATCTGGCTGAAAGATTGGAAAAGACGGTTGACCCGATCCATCGGAATACCCAGACCTGTATCTCTGACTGAGAAATGGATTAAAATATCGGGGACATGGGTAATATCATCTGAGAAGTGGGTTGTGGCATAGACATTGACCACCACTTCTCCCTGGTCTGTAAATTTCACCGCATTGCTTAACAGATTGACCAGAATTTGCCTGAGACGGGTGACATCCCCAATGATAAATTCAGGTACGCCAGTCGCCATCAGGTAACCCAACTCAAGGTGTTTGGAGGCGGCATGGTGGGCTACCAGATCGAGGGCACTTTCAATGCACAGGCGTAAATCAAAGGGCTGGTTGTCCAATTCCATGCGGCCGGCTTCAATTTTTGAAAAATCAAGGATTTCATTGATAATGGTCAGCAGGCTTTCGGCGCTGACCCGGATGGTTTCAACATAATTCTGTTGGGTTGGGGTAAGCGGGGTATCCATCAGCAGGCTGGTCATGCCAACCACGCCGTTCATGGGGGTGCGAATTTCGTGGCTCATATTGGCAAGAAATTCGGATTTGGTGCGGGTGGCTTCTTCAGCAACTTGCCTGGCTTTTTGCAGCTCCGAAATATCATAGTAAATGGCCAGAACACCCACGCGCTGACCTTCTACGATGATCGGCACACCGGAAATGGCCACATCAACCTCGCTGCCGTCTTTGCGGACCCGCCGGGCGGTGGTGTGATAGACACCGGTGTCTTTATCATAAGTATGGCGGGTGATGGCCTGGGCTTCCTGAAGATATTTCGTCGAGGCTACCACCGCATCCAGGTTTTTCCCGATGACCTCTTCCGCTTTCCAGCCGAATAGTTGTTCTGCGGCGGGATTCCAGCTTGCAATGCTTCCGTCAAAATTTTGCACCAGGATGGCGACAGGATTGTTATTAATCAGGGCTTCAAAGTATTGTTGAGATTTTTGCAGTTCAAGGGTGCGCTGAACCACCCGGTTTTCCAGTCCGCGCACCAATTCCGAGTTATCGATGGCAATGGCAGCCTGACCGCTTAAGGTATCAAGAAAGTCGCTTTCATCCCCTTCAGGCACGGGATGATTTGAATAAATGATCATCAGGCCGCGGCATTCGTTTTGGACCCGCAGGGGAATAGCAATCAGGTAATCAAAGGGCCAGGTCCAGGTCATTTCATAGCAGGAGTGCAAATCATTCAGGGTAATTTGCCTGTTTTGAAAGGCAATGTCAGGAAGGCAGCGTTTGATCAACGCATTTTGAAGATCGCTGGTGAAGGGTTCTGGAAGGTTGACACGAATGAGAGACTGGAATTCTTCCGTTTGGGAGTCATAAGAAAAAATCTCGCCAGCCGAAAATGAAAGCAGCGAGAGGGTCTGGTCAAGCAGGAATTTCAGCGTGGAACTCAAGTCGCGGCTTGTGGTGATCCGGCTGTCAATTTGCCGCAGGGTATCCAGACGGCCCATTTGTGACAGCAGGTTTTTGCGGGCTTCCCGTAAATTTCTGACCATGGTGGATAAGGCATTGGCAAGAACGTCCTTTTCGGATCGCGGCTCAATTTCAATATTGAGATTGCCCTGGGCCACCGTCAGAGCGGCATCTGCCATTTCATTCAAATAGGAGGCCATTTGATCAAAAGCCTTTTCCGTGTCATGGAGGCGGAAAATGATCTCATCAAAGGCCTGGGCCATCTGACCCACTTCATCTTTCAGGTTAATGTGCAAGGGACGGGCAGAGATATCCAGGTCGAGGCGGATATCACCCTGGGTGAGGCGGTCCATTTGGGCAGTCAGGTTTGCCAGATCGGTATTGGCAATCTGTTTTGAGGTTTCCATGACCAGTTGGAGTGGTTTTGTGATGCGATAAGAGATGGTGATCCCCAAAACCAGGCTGAGGATGATGACCGCCACTGTGGTCAGGGCAAGGGTCAGGCGGGTTTGGTTGACCAATTCTTGGGAAAGCTCATTTTGCTCTTTAAATCGGGCTTCAATTTGGGTGATCAGTGCGCTGCTGGCAGTGTTGATCTTTTCATCGAGGATATTCATCTGGTCGCGGGTCAGACTGCGGAGCAATTTTTGATCGGCCTGAATCATTTTTGTGCCCTTATCGTAGCTTTCCAGGGCTGATTGGGCCGCTTCAATGTTCTGATTAGGTTCCTGAAGGGATTTTTCCAGGTCCAGCAAAGCGGTCTGAGCGTCGTTGAAATTGCGGATGATGAGAATGGTGTATCTTTCATCGCCGTTCGCAAGATATTTCAGTGTATTAATGCGCATGGTGTCATACGCAGATTGGATATTGCCGAAGGCGAGAAAGGCTCTGGGATCTGAAAGCGAATTGATATACACGCGCAAAGCGGTGAGGTTATTCTCAAAAACAAGCGCCTGAAAATTGAGCACCTGGGCATCGGTATCGCGGATATGAGCCGTCAGGCTGGCGACCTGGGAAAAAACCTGGTCATATTCAATCACATTTTCATAAATGGAATAAAATTCCTGTTGATATTCAGGGTCAGTCACTTCCTGATTTGCGCGGATGAGCAGATTTTTTAAATTACTGATTTTCTCGTTGTAGGAATCCAGCGATAATTGATTGGCCTGATGGGTATAATTATGCGCTTCATGGCGGGCAAGCGCAAAGTAAGTGGCAATATCATGAGCAAAGGTTTTATCGGCATCCAGCCGCTGAGTTAAATTGGAGACGGTGGCATTGATGCGATCCAGCTGGCCAATGGCATTCAGCCCGAACCAGAGCATCATCAGCAATACAAATAGATATCCGATGATAATCTTTGTGCTGAGCTTTTGGTTGATGATGGACCAGATTTTCATTTAGTCTGACAATTTTGGGCGGGTATAAACCATTTTGCCAGGCCGGCCTGCAAAGCATCAGCGGCCTGTTGAGGGGTGCGGATGCCGTTGGCAATATCCACTGAAGCAGATTCAATCAAATCATAGGCGCTGGGGCTGCCGTCGCGGATTTTCTCCCAGGCAAAGCGCACATCGGTGCCGCGGCCTTCCTTCAGAGCCAGGAAGGATTGAGCGTGTGCATTGGTCAGGGGCGGCATCTGGCTGTGCATGGGGAAAAAACCAGGAAATTCATTACCCAGCAGACTGGCGAATTCCTGTGTGGTCATCCATTCCATGAATTCAAGGGCTTCTTTTTTGTATTGACTGGAGGCATTGACGCCCATGCCGGCATCGAGGTGGAAGGTAAAATAAGGCGGTTGGCCTTTTGGGGGAGGGGGAGCAAAGACGTTCCAGGCAAAGGCCGGTTTGTTGGATTCAAAGAAGAGAATATCCCATGAACCGCTCAACCACATGGCTGCTTTGCCCTGCAGAAACAACTGCTGACTGTCGCCATATTTGAGCGCCGCCTGATTATCCGGAAAATATTTGGAGAGGTCTTTGACGCCCTGAAAAGCGGCCACGATATGCGCATCATTGAAGCAGCGGTTGCCTGAAAGGTAAGCCATGCGACCATCGTACCCGCCAATAAAATTAGGCGCGACGTTCATAAACACCAGCTCTGCCATGGTCCAGGAATCGCCGGTAGCATTGGCAAAGGGAATATATCCAGCTGCCTTGATTTTCTCTGCGGCGGCCATCAGGTCTTCCCAGGTGCCGGGCACCTCTATATTGAGTTTGTTAAAGAGATCCTGATTATAATAAATGCCGTGTCCGGTGGCAATATACGGCATTCCGTATGAAATGCCGTCATCCGTGGCCCAGGGCGCGCGCATTTGAATTGAAAAATTTTCTTTCAGACCTGGCACGGAATCCAGTGGAAGCAGGTAGCCCTTGTCATAGAGAGATCGGGAAATGGCGTATGAACGCAGGTAAAACAGGTCAGGGCCTGTGCCGGCTTCAAGCTGAGCCAGCAAGGCGGCATCATATTCCGTGGCAATGGTAGGGTCATATTGTATGGTGATGTTGGAGTGGGACTCATGGAATTTTGCCAGAATGCGGTTCATCTGTTCCACATCATCGGTGCGCCATGAACCCATCACCAGAGAGACCGAACGCTCCTTGACCGGCGTGGGCGGAAGCGCCGAAGGTGGCGGCAAGGGCGTTGCCGGAGAGACACAACCGGTTACCAATGACAGAATGAGGTTGATGAGTATGAGATGGATGCGGGCTTTCCTCGAACCAGTCAGAACCATTTATACCTCCACATTTTGGTCAGAATTCCGGAACATCATGAATTGATTATAGTGCATTTTAATCTTGGCTGCTATGAAGCAGAAATAAAAAATGTACTGAAGAAACCGTTTTGTGACAGGATGTTTTACTTGGAGAAGGCGCTCTCAGGCAGTGATATAATAATGCCAAAATTGCAAACAGGATCGGATCATATGTTCAAAGAACCCATTTTTCTAGAACCGCAATATCGCGATTACGTTTGGGGGGGAAGCAGGCTGCGCCCGGGTGTAACACCTACTGCGGAAATGTGGGCCATTTATGCTGAAGACAAGATTATCACTGGAAGCCTGGCTGGAAGAAGTCTGGCCGAAGCGGCCAGAGAAACAGGAGCGGCCCTGCTTGGGAAAAAAGTGGTTGCCCACACCGGCACCAGGTTTCCCTTGTTGATCAAGTTGCTGGACTGCGCGCAGTGGCTTTCTCTTCAAGTGCATCCTGATGACCGCACGGCCCGAGAACTGGAAGGTGAGGGACAGTTTGGGAAGATGGAGGGTTGGTATTTTTTGGAAGCTGAACCAGGTGCGGAGATTTTGTGCGGTCTGAAACCCGGTACCCTTCCGGAGCAAATGCAGCAGGCCATGCACAGCAGAAAACTGCTGAACGAGATGCAGCGTCTGACCGTGAAAAGCGGAGACGCCATCCTCATTGAACCGGGTATGATCCACGCTCTGGGTCCTGGCCTGCTGGCTTATGAGGTTCAGCAAACCTCTGACTGGACCTACCGGGTGTGGGATTGGGACCGGCCGGAAACGCCCCAGCGTCCATTGCATATTCAAAAATCCCTGCAGGCGGCGCGCCCTGACCTGACTGGAAAACTGGTACCCCCACCAGATGATACCTTTATTGGCCAATATTCTCTGCTCAACTGTCCATATTTTCATTTATCCATGCTGATGGGGGTTTCAGCAGGGTTCGACATGGACACGGAAGGAGACTCTTTTCATGCGCTCACGGCGGTGAGCGGAGAGGCTGAACTGGCCGGCGATGGCTGGCGGGCGAAACTGGAGGAAAGGCAGAGTCTGCTGATTCCGGCTCAATTACGGCGGTACCGTCTGGCCACATGCAATGGGGGACGGGTTTTAATGGCAAAGGCGCATTAGGATGCCTTATAACCGGCTGAGTACAGCAAAAATTGCGCGCGAGGTGGGATGCCACCCCAACACGGTGCGTATATATGAGGCATGGGGTTTTCTGCCACCAGTGCCGCGCAACAGCAAGGGATATCGTTTATACACGCGGACGCATCTTAACCAGATGCGTCTGGCGCGTCTGGCGTTGAACACAACTTACCCTGGAAAAAAGATCAGGCATTCGGTGGTGCAGTTGGTGAAATATGCCGCCACTGGAGACCTGGGCGGCGCGCTGGAACTGGCCTATCAGCATCAGGCCATTGTCGCCTCTGAACAGGCCCAGGCAGAAGCGGCTGTCAGCATGCTGGAACGCTGGGCGCAGGGCATGCCCACAGACAGCACCTCGTGCCTGATGCGCATTGGCGACACCGCGCATTTGCTGAATATCAGCGTAGATATGCTGCGCAACTGGGAACGAAATGGATTGGTGGAGGTGCCGCGGGATGAAGAGAGCGGTTACCGGCAGTACTCTCAGGTGGAAATTGCCCGCCTGCGGGTGATCCGAATGCTGCGCAGCGCCGGGTATGGCTTTATGGCCATTTTGCGAATGATGAATCGGCTGGACAGGGGCGAGATAAACGGCCTGCGTCAGGCGTTGGATACCCCAGGGCCTGACGAGGATGTGTATTCAGCGGCGGACCGCTGGCTGTCCACCCTGGTGGAGCAGATGGAACTGGCTGAACGCCTCATCCGTTTGCTGGAAGAGCGCATTCAGACGGGAGAATAATTCTCATGAAAAAACAGCCCAATGCGGGCTGTTTTTTATCAGATTGAGTCATTTAATATCTCGGCCCACCATGACGGCGGTTGGCGGAACGGCGGCCGGAACCGCTTCTTCCACCAGACGGCCGGCTGATGTTTTTTTCTTCGGCGGGCGGAACAATGGGCGCATGGAAGGTGGTCTGATAGAAGTCATCCAGCAGCATGGTCAGCAGGCTAGATTCATCTTCGCTTTCGCCCAGGCTGTGAACCAGGGGGGCAAAACGGGCCATGCGCTCGATTTGCAGGCGGTCGCGGTCGCGCAGGCGGGCTTCCAGCAGGGCGATCACGCGTTCAGATACAATTTTTTGCACATCTTCGTCATTGGGCACGGCTTTTTCCTGCAGGGGGACGTTAAACTGCCTGGCAATGCGCATCAGGAGGGGGCGCTCCAGCACGTTGACGAGGGTGATAGCGGTGCCGGATCCGCCGGCGCGCCCGGTGCGTCCGGCGCGGTGAATATAGGCTTCGGGGTCTTCAGGAGGTTCATATTGGAACACATGCGACAGTTCGGGCAGGTCAATGCCGCGGGCGGCAACATCGGTGGCCACCAGAAAACGCAGCTTTCCCTGGCGCACCCGTTCCAGCACCTTCTCACGGGCGTTCTGCGCCAGATCCGAAGTCAGGTCGTCCGCGTCATAACCAAAACGCTGCAGGACGGCGGTGATATAGGCCACACGGTCCTTGGTGTTGCAGAAGATGATGGCCGAAAGCGGGTTTTCAGCTTCGATAATGCGGACCAGGCTGCGGTCCTTGTCCATACCCTGCACCTGGTAGTAAATATGCTCTGTTTCAGCGACATGAACGTGGTCAGTACTGAGGTTCAGCATGCCGGGCTGGCGCATGAACTGCCCGGTGAGGCGCAGCACAGCGGCCGGGAAAGTGGCGGAAAACATATAGGTGCTGATGTCTGTTTCGGGAAGGTAGGATTGAATGCGGCGCATATCCGGGTAGAACCCCATGGACAACATGCGGTCGGCCTCGTCAAAGACCAGAAACTTCAGGTTTTTAAGGTTGAGCGAGCGTTTGAGCAGGTGGTCAAGGATGCGGCCGGGTGTGCCGACCACCAGGTGGGCGCCCTGAGCCAGCGCATCGAGCTGCTGGCGGTAACCCACGCCGCCGTAAATGGCGGTGGTGTGAACCTGGGTGGCGCTGCCCAGAATTCCGGCTTCATGCGCCACCTGGGTGGCCAGTTCGCGGGTGGGAACCAGCACCAGGGCCTGGGTGTTTTTTTCGAGGGGGTTGATCATATCCAGCAGAGGCAGCACATAAGCGCCGGTTTTGCCGCTGCCGGTGCGCGATTGGATCATCATGTCGCGGCGAGAATACAGATAGGGGATGGCTTTGGCCTGCACCGGCATCAACTGAGGCCATCCAGCGCGGATGGCGCCCTGCTGCAGGTGTTCCGGCAGGTCGGCGAGGCTGGCTTCGGGGAGAGTGGGGCTGTGCTTATCCACAGGAGATAGATTTTCCTGATTGGGAGTCTCATCAATAGAGTTCATGTTTGCTACTTTCAATCTCGATTCAGAAAAGCGGGCAGGGAGTAAAGCCCTGCCTGCCAAGGATGGTTTAGGTAATAATTCATTGGGGGCGGAAAACCCTTTCGCCTTCATTATAGATGAAATAAGGCCAGCGATCAAGGAATTTGGGTCATTGAATGGATGCGGTGAACAGAAAGTGAGATTGGCGTGGGTGGGGTGATTTTCTTTTTTCAGGGCCGCGGATTTTCAGATTGCGATTATAATCAATCGTTTCAAATTAGAAAGCAGGTGCAAGATGGGTTTCTTTGATGGTCTCGACACAGAAAAATATGATCGCAAATACCAGGACAGGGTTCTGGTAAGGCGGATTTTAAGTTATTTTGCACCAGAGAAAGGCCGCCTGGCCGGAGTCACTGCCCTGGTGCTGACAGTGGCCGGGCTGGCAGCCTTGCAGCCAATCATCGTGGCGCGCGGGGTGGACCAATTAAGAGATAATTCGTCTTCGACGGTCATGATTCTGATAGGCCTCAGCGTGCTGGTGACGGGGGTGCTGGTGTGGCTGGCCAACTGGGGCAGCCGGGTTCTGATGGTGCGCGCCCTGGGCAATGTGCTGGTGAAGCTGGCAGGTGATGCCTTCAAGGCGGCTGCTGAACATGATCTTTCCTTCTATGATGAGTTCTCATCGGGAAAAATTGCTTCACGCATCACTTCGGATACTCAGGACCTGGGCCAGCTTGTGCAGTTGGTGGTGGATTTGATTTCGCAGATCGTTGAAGCGGGCATTTTGCTGGTGGTGCTGTTCCAGATCGATGCGCTGCTAACCCTGTATCTGCTGGCGCTGGTGCCGATCATCTTTGTTCTGGCCATTTCATACCGTTCACTGGCGCGCAAGGCCACCCGGCAGGGTATGCGGGCCATGGCCAACGTCAACGCCACCATCAAAGAAACCGTTTCAGGGATTGCGGTGGCCAAGAATTTTCGCCAGGAGCAGAGCATTTACCGGGATTTTTCGGAAGCCAACCTGACCTCATACCGCATCAATGTGCGGCGCGGGCTGGTGCTGACCATCGTTTTCCCAACTTTGAATGCCCTGGGGGGGATGGCAAGCGCATTCATGATCTACACGGGCGGCATTTCGGCCTACCAGGGAATGGTGACCGCGGGCGCATGGTATCTTTTCTTGTTATCGCTGGACCGCTTCCTTTTTCCGGTGATGAACCTTTCGTCTTTTTGGACGCAGGTGCAAAACGGCCTTTCGGCGGGTGAACGCGTGTTCGCGCTGATTGACGCCGAGGCGGCTGTGGTGCAGAGCGACCAGCAGCCGGCGCCGGAACTGCACGGAGAGATCCAGTTCGAACATGTGAGTTTCCGTTACAAGAACAACGAGCCAGTGTTGGACGATTTCAACCTGCACATCCAGCCCGGAGAAACCATCGCGCTGGTGGGGCATACCGGCGCAGGAAAATCTTCCGTGGCGCGGCTGCTGGCGCGTTTCTATGAATTTCAGAGCGGCAGCATTCGCATCGATGGGATAGATATCCGCCATTTTGAGCTGGGTTCATTCCGGCGCCAGTTGGGGATCGTCTCGCAGACGCCCTTCCTGTTTAATGAAACGGTGGCTGACAACATTCGCTATGCGCGGCCTGGTGTGACAGATGCCGAAATTGCGGAACTGGCGCGACAGATCGGCGACGGTGAATGGGTGGACACTTTGCCGAATGGGCTGAACACAATGGTGGGCGAGCGTGGAGCGCGCCTTTCAATGGGCCAGAGGCAGCTTGTTTCACTGATGCGGGTGCTGGTGCAGAAACCAGCGATTTTCATTCTGGACGAAGCCACGGCCAGCATTGATCCCTTCACTGAGTGGCAGATCCAGCAGGCTTTGAACCTGATCATGCACCAATCCACCAGCATTCTGATCGCTCACCGCCTGTCAACGGTACGGTCAGCGGACCGCATTCTGGTGATTGAAAAAGGCAGAATCATTGAACAGGGCAACCATCTGGGACTGATGAACCAGGGCGGCCATTATGCCTCCCTGTATAACACCTACTTCCGGCACCAATCGCTGGCTTATATTGAGCAGGTGCATGAGCTAATGGAGGAACCCGTATGAACCATGCCAATGCACTCCCCTCTCAGAACCAGGCTGAGTTCACCATTCCCCCTCCTTACACCACCAACCGCAAGTCGCCGGCTTTATGGATCGCTTCTCACGGCTGGCGCCAGGCGCATTTGATCCTGCTGGCCATCGTTGGCGCCATTGGCAACGCCGCGGTCACTTCGCTGGTGCCCATGATCACGGGGCAGGCTTTCAACCTGGTGCTGGATGGGGCGGAGGATTTGCCTGCGCGCCTGCTCACCCTGGCACTTTTCCTGACCCTGACACAGGTTTTCCGCGGGGCGCTGCAGTTGAGCCGGAACTTTGGCTTTGAAGTGGCGGCGCAGCGTGTGGAACGCAATGTGCGCAATGAACTTTATTCGTCCCTGCTGGGGAAGAGCATGACCTTCCATAACCTGCAGCCGGTGGGCGACACCATGGCGCGCGCCACTAATGATGTGCGCGAAGTCAACTTCTTTTTTTCACCCGGGTTGAACATGGTGATTGGCTCGCTGATGTTCCTGGTGATGCCGCTTTACCTGGCTCCCCGCTACCATCCAGCTTTGATCCTGACCCCGGCGCTGTTCACGGTGCTGTATTTTGTGGCCATATCCTATTACATGCGGTCATTGGAACCGGTGACCGACGAGGTGCGCGCCTCTTTTGGGGCCCTGAACACGCGGCTGGCTGAAGCCCTTGACGGCATCGAAGTGGTCAAGGGGGCGGCGCAGGAAAAGAACGAGGTAGGGCGCTTTGATAAGAACGCCCGGCGCTACCGGGATGCGTTTGTACGGCAGGGAGATATCGAGGCCCGTTTCTGGCCCATGCTGCTGTTCTTCATCAGCCTGGCGGGCGGTCTTTTTCACGCCCTGATCCTGTATTCACAGGGTCTGCTGACGGTGGGTGATGTGGTGGCCTACTTTGGCATTTTGCTGATGCTCGATTTCCCGACTTTTACGTCCATCTGGGCCTATTCACGCCTGGCGCTGGGCCTGGCCGGTGCGCGGCGCATTCTTGAATTGATGAACCGCGAAAACAACCTGGATCAAAACAGCGCGGGCTTTTCGGGACAAATGCAGGGTGATGTCGCCTTTGAAGGCGTGAATTTTGCATATGACGGCAGCGAAGCGTCGCTTTCGGATTTGAATTTCACCGTCAAACCAGGCATGACGGTGGCGGTGGTGGGGCAGACCGGCTCTGGCAAGACCACCCTGGCGCGCCTGATTAACCGCACCTATGATGTGAACACAGGCCGGGTGTTGGTGGATGGGCGAGATGTACGCGAGTGGAATCTGGAATCACTGCGGCGGCAAATATCCATTATTGAGCAGGATATCTTCCTCTTTTCGCAGACCATCCGGGAAAACATCGCCTTTGGCAACCCGAATGCCAGTCAGGAAGAAGTTGAAAAGGCTGCCCGCATGGCACAGGCGCACGATTTCATCATGACCTTTGAAAAGGGTTACGACACGGTGATTGGGGAACGCGGCGTGACCCTTTCGGGCGGACAGCGCCAGCGCATTGCCCTGGCGCGGGCCTTTCTGACGGACCCGCGCATTCTGGTGCTGGATGACTCAACTTCCGCCATCGATTCAGCCACCGAAGATATGATCCAGCGGGCCATCTTCACGGCATCACGCGGGCGCACCACCTTTATCATCACCCACCGCCTGTCGCAAATTCGCTGGGCGGATCTGATCTTGGTGTTGCGCAACGGTCAGCTGGTGGCCTCCGGCACGCATGATGAGTTGATGGAACGTTCTCTGGCTTACCGGCGCATCTTCAGCGAGTGAACCGGCCAGCAAATATAACACGCCACCCTGCAAGCAGCCTTGCCGGGCGGCGTTATTTGTTGCTCTGGAGGGAGATCAGGCTTTGGGCGCGCGGAAGTAGCTGGCGCTGATGATTTTGGGGCCGCCGTGAACCACAATGGCCGGGGGCACTTCATAAATGGGGATATCCTTGATGCCAAAGGCCTGTGAGAAATAGGCTGCCAGTTCGTCGGCCACATCTGCGGCCTCGCAGTGCGAAAAGGTCAGCAGGGCGCTTTCATCGTGGGGCATTTCGGCAGTGATCAATTCTTTGAGGCGAGACAGAGCCTTGACGCGGGTGCGCTGCGATTCGACCGGTTCCGTGCGCCCGTCGCTGAGGGTTAGGATGGGTTTGATCTGTAAAATACTGCCGAAAAGGGCCTTGGCGCCGCCGATGCGGCCGCCCTTGTACAGATATTCGAGGGTATCTACCACGAAGAAACAACGTTCACGGGAGGCCATGTCCTTCACCCGCGCCACGATGGTATCGGCGTCGAGTCCGGCTTTGGCCCAGGCATGGGCCTGCACGACCATGGAACCCAGCCCGCCAGCGATGGTGCGGGTATCGATGACACGAATATCGCTGTCTGGATATTCCTGGGCGGCCACGGTGGCGCTGCGGGCGGTGCCGCTGACCTCAGCCGAGGGAGTGATGACGATGATAGTGTTGCCTTTACCGCCAAATTTATCGTAGACCGGTTTGTAGAGGTCCGGCGGCGGGGCGGCCGTTTTGGGCAGGCTTGAGGCGGCGCGCAATTTTTTCAAGAAGGTGGGGGTATCTATTTCATAATCATCGCGGTAGGATTCTTCTCCAAAAACGATAATCTGGGGCAGGAAAGGAATTTCCAGCTCTTCAAGGCGTTTGCGGGAAAGCCCACAGGTGGTATCGGCTACAATCGTTATCATTAATATCTCCTATGAATGAATAATGATGCCTGAAATACTGATGCCGTGGTGAACACGGTCAATAATGGATGCCAGCAGGGGCGCAATGGAGACCACATCCACTTTGGGATGGGGCCGATTTTGGGGCACTGTATCGGTGACCACAATTTTTTCTATCCGGTCATCGGCTTCGAGCAGTTTGATGGCGGAGGGGAGCAGCACGCCGTGGCTGACGGCGAAAATGGCCTTGCCAACGGCGCCCTGTTCGTAAAGCACGTCCAGCTGCTTGAGGACGCTGCCGCCGGCCATGATGTCGTCAATAATGATCGGTCTGCGGCCTTTAATATCACCAACGACGTGGGTGGTTTTGGTTTCCTGAAAACTGGTGCGGCGTTTATGCATCACCACCAGGGGCAGGTTGAGGCGCTCGGCATATTTACCGGCCATGCTGGCGCGGCCAACGTCCGGGCTGACGATGGCTGCGTTTTCAAAGCCGGGCTTCTGGAAGTAATCACAGATGACGGGAATGGCTGAAACGGTATCCACCGGAATATTGAAGAAGCCCGGAATGGCCAGGTTGTGGATATCCACAAAGATGACGCGGTTGGCGCCTTCGCTTTCAAGCAAATTGGCCACCACGCGGGCGCTGATGGCTTCGCGACTTTTGGCCATGCGTTCCTGACGGGCGTAAGGGAAATAAGGGATCACTGCGGTGACGGAGTGAGCACTGGCACGGCGGAAGGCATCAAGGTAAAGGATCAGTTCCATCAGATTGTCGTTGACAGGGACGGAACAGGGCTGGACGAAGTAAATGTCCTGGTCGCGAACCACCTCATCAATCATCACATGAATTTCACTGTCAGGTAGATGGGTGGTGGTGCAAACGCCGGGCGTGACGCCCAAGGATCTGGCAATTTCCTGAGCCAGCTTGGGATGAGCCGAACCATAAAAAATGCGCAACGGATGAACAGACATCAGTCCTCCTTTGGGGTTGGTGAAAAGTAAGGTCTGCCCCAATGACTGGAGAAGGTGAATGCGTCAACAGCACGCCGGGTTCGCGGTTCGGCCTCTTTCAGCTGGACTTCCGCGGGCAGGTCTTCAACAGGCGCGGGATAACCCAGGGCAATGAAGACCACCGCCTTATACCCTTCTGACAGGCCGGCCAGCCCGGAGGCTTGGGAGGCGTCAAAACCGCCCATGGGTCGGCAGTGCAGGCCGAGGCTGAACGCCTGCAGGAGCAGGTTCTCATTGGCGGCACCCAGGTCGTGCATGGCGCGGGGATGAATGGTGCCGTTGGGCCGGGTTTCCTTCATCACGGCCAGCAGCAGCAGGGGGGCACGCCGGGCCCAGACCTGGTTGCCTTCATCCAGACAGGCTCGGGCGGCTTCGAGGGCAGCCGGGTCTTGATGGTTGAAAATGACATAATGCCAGGGTTGAAGGTTGTTTCCTGAAGGCGCCCAACGGGCTGCTTCCAACAGGCTACGCAACACCTCATCTTCCACCTGACGGGAGGGATCAAAAGCTCGGGAAGACCGGCGGCTGGCAATGAGAGGGTGAAGGGGGATCATGGGAAATGGTCTCCTTATGTCTGGATAGAGGGCGCGGCAGCTTTTTGGGCTTCTGCCTGCAGGTGCGCCAACACAGCCTGGCGCAGGCGTTCCCAGGCGGCACGGGTTTCGGCGGCCTGTTCCTTTTCCAGGGGATGGCGGGTATAGCGGGCTTCAATGAAGAAGCCGGTGATCAGGGCCAGGTCTGCGGACATTTCCGGCACCTGTTCAGCCACACGGCGCTGGTATTCCATGGGGGTTTCCTGCGGGCGGCGGAAAATACCCTGGCCTTCGTTCCACTGGATCATGGCGACATAGGTAAGGATGATCTGTTCGCGAGCGGGCAGGCTGCCGGCAATGTTCATCAGGGCATTGACCAGGTTAACCTGAGGCGTGCGCAGGGTGCGCAGGCGCTGGATACCGGCCTGCGCCAGGGCGCCCAGGCCGTTGCCAGCCTGTTTGAAACGGGCAGCCAGCCAGGCCCAGATGTGGCTGAGGGTGCTGCCGAAGGGCAGGTTTTTCAACCACAGGGCGGGTGAAGGCAGGCGGCGCAAAACAAAGACCAGCGAGTAGATCACAATCACTGCCAGGATGGCCCAATAAAAGAAGGATTGAACGGCTTCGGGCAGGGTGAAGGCCGGGGCCGGGTAGGCGGAGTCGGCGGGAACCAGGGGCTCAGGGGTCGGCACGGCGGCCGGCAGCACGGTTTCAGAAGCGGGGTTGAGCCACTGCATGAAGAAGGAAATAATGGACACCAGACCCAGATACAGGCCAAATAAAATGACCATCACCACCTGCATCAAGACGTTAATCGCATCTCGCAGGAGCACGAGCGAACCGCTGGCATATTGGGTGGGTAAAAGCATGGCGACGAGGGTGATGCCGGCCAGAAGCACCAGGCTGTAAACGCCCCAATTGCGGGCCGTGCCGGGTTCAATGGGCACTTCCTGCAGGTACCAGTGCGACTGCAGCAGAGAGAACTGGCTTTGAGCCAGCAGGGCCATGCCAAACAGGAAGTAGATCATCAGAGTGATCAGCACGCCAGCCAGGGAGTCATCGGCCAGAGGGCTGGGCAGATAGGGGATCTCGGTGTTCGTTATGGCCGTGCAAATCAGGATGATGATGCCGATACCGAACACAAAACCAACCAGCTCGCGGCGGGCTTCGTAACGGTTGTTGATGAGGATGCCCAGCTTTTCCTGTTCCAAAATGTCTTCATCCAGTTCAAGCAGCACCAGGTTTTGCCAGAGCTGGCGGGTGATCGTCCACACCAGCAGCAAAATGGCTGCTGCAATTAGAAAATCAGGCGCCATCAGTATTTCGAGCATCTTTTGCCGGGAAGCCGTCTCGCCGAAAAATGTAGAGGGGTTCTGGAAAAGCTGGCCTGCCGCGGCCAAGAGATCAGAAAAACGCTGGCCGATCTGGGCCGGGTCATTGAACAGGGCCGTGACGATGCGGATGGCCGTGAGGAGCAGCACCCATTCAATCAGGTGCTGGAACAGGCCTTCCAGGCTGGGAAAGGCAACGCCGGTGTTCAGGCGGTAGGTGAAGGTGGACTCAAGCGAGACGAGGAAGGCAGCCACAGCGATCAGGGAAAGGTTGACCGGCACCGAAAATCGAAGCCCCACCAATCCGGTTATTTGAGCCACGCAGGTCATCATCAGGGCGATGGTGATGGTGTTAAACGCAATGATCAATGCGGGATGGCGGGCATGGGTTGGGGTGGGAGGAGTATCGCTCATAGGCTAGTGGGCTGAAAGTGCCAGCAGATCATCTGCGTATTGAATGATAAAAACCGGAAAGCCAAAGTGGCCGGCTTCTCGCCGGGCTTCCTGAAGGGCCACGCTGGCGCCGATGAGGAACACAGCCGGCTGCAGGCCCATCCGCCGCGCCTGAAACATGATTTGCAGCAGATTCTGATCGTACTGGCCGGTGATGAGCAGCATGGTGGTGCCCCAGGAGAGGTTGGCCATGTTTTGCTCGATCATCTGGCTGAAAGGCTGGGTTTCAGCGCACTGCACGCGCGCCAGGGTTTCCAGCACCGACATCAGATGTCCGCTGCCCTTATGCGGCGGCAGAGCGCGGGGGATCTGGCCTTTGGGATTGAGGTGAAAATCGAGGCCGTTGGTGCAGAGACCGACTGCCTGTTTATGGGTATTGCTCCAGTTGGCCAGCGAGGCGGCGCAAACAATGGCCAGTTCAGAGGCATCAAACCAGTTCTGCCGCAGGTAAGTGCGCTTATCCAGGTCCAGAAAAATGTGGGTTTCGAGGGCGATGGATGCTTCATACTGCTTGACCTGCAGACGCCCGGTGACCGCCGTGGTTTTCCAATCTACCCGGCGCAGGGAATCGCCGGGACGGTAGTCGCGTTTGCCGATGATGCGGGAGGTATCTTCAAAAATGGGGTTGCTGTGGCGGATGGTGCCGAAGGGGGAGCGGGAAGAAAGATTGAGACTTGGAATGGGGATGATCTTGGGATAAACGGTCAGGTAATCGCTGGTCACTTCGCGGTTGTTTTCAGGGGTGATGCCGAGCAGGTCGCCGTTGGTGAGAAAGAGGGGGCCGAGGGCATAGCAGCCGCGCTTGTGAGTGTGGAGGTTGTAGGTGAGGCGGGTTTGACCGCGCCAGAGCAGGCTGAGCACCTGGCGGAAGAAATTGGGTGAAGCCAGTTCAAGGGGCAGGCTTTCATGCAGGCGCACCCAGACCACCGGCAGCAGGCCGCGGTTTTTTATCTCCAGTTCAACCTGCACATCCTGGTCGAGGAAGGCATTGGGCGTATAGACGCGCTCCAACGAGAGATTGTTCAGGGAGCGGCGGCTCCACCAGCGGCCGACTATATAGAGACCGGTGATGAGGTAGAGGATGGATAAAATAAAGTGCTGCTGCAATGCAGCGGCAGCAATGATGAGTGCAAACAGCACAGGCAAATAATCATTCATGCCGGGTTATCTGGCCGCCTCCTGGGCGGTGCGTAAACCGAGCGGGGTGCTGGCGACGATTTCGCGCACAATCACCTTGTCGCTGCGTCCTTTCAGTTCTGCTTCTGGGCGGACCATCAGGCGGTGCGCCAGAATCGGTTCGGCCAGGTACTTGATATCATCGGGAATGACATGATCGCGCCCGCGCAGGGCAGCCAGAGCCTGGCCGGCTTTGAACAGAGCCAGGCTGGCGCGCGGGCTGGCGCCGAGGGTCAGCTCGGTGTGAGCGCGAGTGAGGGCCACCATCTTGAGGATATATTCCTGCACGGTTTCATCCACATTGACTTCCCAGACCTGCTTCTGGAAGGGGACGATATCATCCGCTTCCACCACCTTGCCAAGCGTGTTGATGGGGTGTTCGCGTTGCAGTGTCTTGAGAATTAGGCGCTCTTCATCAGTGGAAGGATAGCCGACTGAAAGGCGCATCATAAAGCGGTCCAGCTGGGCTTCAGGGAGGGGGAAGGTGCCTTCATATTCAATGGGATTCTGAGTTGCCATGACAATGAATGGACGCGGCAGGCGGTAGGTGATGCCATCAACGGTCACCTGCTGCTCCTGCATGGCTTCGAGCAGGGCCGACTGGGTGCGCGGGGTGGCACGGTTGATTTCATCGGCCAGCAGGATGTTGACGAAGAGGGGGCCCGGGCGGAATTCGAAGGAACTGGTCTGCTGATTGAACACCGAGACGCCGGTGATATCATTGGGGAGCAGATCAGGGGTGCATTGCACGCGGCGGAACACGCCGCCAATGGAGGCTGCCAGGGCGCGGGCGAGCATGGTTTTGCCCACCCCGGGGACATCTTCAAGCAGGATATGTCCCTCGCACAGGAGGGAAACCAGCAGTAGTTCAATGATATCATCCTTGCCGATGATGACCTTTTTAATGTTGTGTGAAAGGGTTGAAGTATAGCTTGAGATGGATGTCATAGTGCTCCCTGAATCGTCAATTAAGTTGGATTAATTATACTGTAAACTCGCCGTTCTCATGGATATCAGGGCGGCGCAGCCGGGGGGATTAATCCGCAGTTAATGTGTGGTGGGCGGGCAAAGGGGTGATTGACTTGCCTTACACATCAACCTATAATGAGTTTACACACTTCCCAAACGTCAAAAAAGTGAATATGGCATCCGGCATAGGGTTTGGGTAAGATGATGCGGCCTATCCATCATTTTCCATTGGAGGGCAAGATGTTATTTCTGAAAATCTTCGCAGGCGGTTTTATAACCGCCGGATTGCTGCTGGTTTATTTGACCGTGCAGGGGATGCCCACGGCTCCGGCAGAAGCCATGAGCGGAGAAATCACTGTTTCAGAGCGGACCAGTGATGAATACGGCCCTGTCGTTGCCTATAATACAAACCACAATGAATACCTGGTGGTATGGGAGAATATTTGGCCAGGGGGCAGCCACGATATCTATGCCCAGCGCGTTTCTTCCACCGGGCAGCTTTTAAGCTGGTTTGCTGTTTCGACCAGCCCCAATAATAAAATGGCACCTTCGGTCAGTTATGACCCTATCCATGACCGCTATCTGATCGTCTGGATTTACGATGTGTTTGGGGATGGCAGCGATTGGGATGTTTACGGCCGCTTCATTCCATGGGAAGGGCCGGACACAGGCCTGGCAGATTTTCCCATCTGCACCTGGACCAGCAACCAGGCACATCCTAAAACCGCCTTTGCGTACGCTCAGCAGGAGTTCCTGGTGGTTTGGATGAATGCACCTTCCGGCCAGCCAACTTATATCAGCGCGAGGCGGGTGTTTTCTGACGGCAGCGGTTTTCCGGCGGGTGGTTTCCTGGTTTCCAGCGGCACGGCCAGCCGCGATTTTCCTGATGTGACCTATAACCTGGCGCGCAACGAATACCTGGTGGTATGGGATGTGGTTGAAGGCGCGGTCGATATTCACGGCATGCGGCTGAGCGGTATGGGGGTTGCGCTTCAAGGGGGTGATCCTTATGCGGTGGGTGAATTTGCCATCGCGGGCTGGCCTGATATTGAAGAGAAACCAAAGGTTGCAGCATGTGATGCGGCGGACCAATATCTTGTGCTTTGGCAGTCAGATATTGGCACAAGCGGGGCAGATTATGCCATATATGAGCGGTTCATCAGCGGCGCCGGCGTGCCGGGAACGGTTGCCCAGGTGGCGAACACGACTGCCAAACAGTTGAATGCGGATGTGGCCTGCAATTTTCAGGGAAACAAGTACCTGGCGGCCTGGCAGGATCAATATGCGGGAGGCTATTTCGGCATTTGGGCGCGGTATGTTTATCCAGACGGCTCGATGGAAGCCGAATTTGGCATTGTTCAGCCAGGTTACCAGGCCCACCGCGAGTACCCGGCGGTCAGCGGTGGGAAAACCAATTTTCTGGTATCCTGGGAACATATCCGGGATGGCGGCAACCGGGATGTGCATGGACGCCTGATGGGATATTTTTTGTTCATGCCTTTTGTGACAAAATAACCTGCGTCATTGAGAGAATCAAAAACGCGCCTGCCCGGCGCGTTTTTGATGAAGTAGAATCATAACCTCAACCTTTTACTGCCCCGGCGGTGAGGCCTTTGATAAATTCTCGGGAAAGGAAGACATAGAGGATCAGAATCGGGATGGCGGCAAGGGCCAGGGTGCTGAGGGCGCGGTTCCAATCGGTGCGGTATTGGCCAAAGAGCAGGGAGACGCCCAGGGCCACCGTGCGCGATTCTTCGGCGCGGATAAAGACCAGGGGGAACCAGAAGTCGTTCCAAATCTTGATCATATTGAAAATCGCCACCGTGGCCAGAGCCGGACGCATGAGAGGGACGACGATCATGGTGTAAATGCGCCATTCTGATGCGCCGTCCACCTTGGCTGCGTCAAACATATCTTTGGGCAGGCCCTTGATAAACGCGGTCAGCACAAAGGTGGCGATGGGCATGCCCATGGCGACATAGACCGGGATGAGGCTCCAGAGGCTGTCTTGCAGGCCGAGGGTTTTGATCAGGCGCACCAGGTCCAGGGTGCCCAGGCGGATGGGGATCATCAGGCCGGCGATGAAGAAAATGTAAAGGAATTTGGTCAGTTTGGACTCCCATTTAGCCAGGGCATAAGCGGCCATGGAGCCAAAGAACATGATGAGAACAAGGGAAATAATGGTGACGAAAATGGTATTGAAAAAGTACAGATCGAAGCGGCCGCTGTTCCAGGCGGTTTCATAGCCGGCCAGGGTGAATTTTTGCGGCAGGCCGAAGGGGTTATTGAAGATCTCTTTTTGCGGTTTGAAGGAATTGACCACCAGGGTGTAGATGGGGAAGAGGACGATGATGGACCAGATGGTGAGCAGGACGTAGGTGAGAATTTGTGAAAGACGGCGTTTGAGCATTTGTGGGCCTCCGGGCTACGCTTCGTTGTTGGACTTGCGGGAAAAATACATCCAGGTGAGCACACCGGTCATCAGGATGATAAAGGTGAGCGTGGCGATGGTGGCGCCCATGCCCATGTTGGGAATGCCGACGGGATGTTCTCCGGCGATGCCGGTGCGGTAGAAAAGGGTGGCCAGCAGGTCGGTGGAATAACCCGGCTCGCCTTTGGCGCCGGCCATGGCGTAGATGACATCGAAGGCATTGAAATTATCGACGAAGGTGAGGATGGTGACAATGCCCACCACCGGCATGAGGAGGGGAAATTTGATGCGCCAGAAAATGGTCCAGGCAGAGGCGCCGTCTACACGGGCAGCCTCCAGAATCTCATCCGGAATGGCCAGCAGGCCGGCCAGAAAGAGCACCGTGGGCATGCCGACCCACTGCCATGAGGAGGTGAGGGAGATGATGATCAACGCCAGACCCTCTTCACCCAGCCAGGGACGGGTCCAATTGTGAAGGCCGACGGCATTGAGAAACTGGTTGATGGCGCCCCACTGCGGATTGAGGATCAGAGTCCACAGGAAGCCGGTGACCAGCACAGAGAGGGTGGCAGGTGCAAAAATGATGGTGCGGAAGATGTCGCGCCCTTTGAAATCAGAGGAGAGCAGGGTGGCAAAGAACAGGCCGAGGGTGTTCTGCACGGTCATGTGAACGGCGAAGAAGATGCAGGTGTGCAGCAGCGCGCCGAAGAAGCGTTCGCGCCAGAGCGGCGTGGAAAAAAGTTCAATGTAATTGGCGAAGCCGACAAATTGGGTGGGGGTGTATCCTTCACCGGTATAAAGACTGAGGCGCAGCGAGTCGAACAAAGGCCCTGCCATGAACACGATATAAACCAGCAGCGCAGGGAGGAGGAATAATACCCAGGTTCCCTGCGTTTTCAGGGTATGGAGGGGTGACTTCCGTTTGGTGGAGATGCTCATGGCAAACCTTTTTCAAAGAAGGATGGATACAATGGGGCAGGGGTCAGTCTCTGACCCCTGCCGTTCAAAAGGAGAGGGGTTATTTCTTGCAGGTCTTGGCCGGTTCGTACCAGCCAGCCAGGGCGGTCTGCAGGCTGTCAGCGGCCTGCTGGGGATCCTGTTCACCCTTGAGGACAGCGATGACGGCATTGTTCATGGCGGTGTACGCATCCACCTGGCCGGAAGGAGCGGCAAGCAGCTTTTCCCAGACGAAGCGGATGTCGGTGCCCTTGGCCTGAGTATTGAAGGACAGGAAGGCGGCGGCCACGGGGTCCTTGAGCTGGGGCTGGGTGTTGCTGACGGGGAAAAAGCCGGGAATTTCATTGCCGAACATCTCGGCAAATTCCACGCTCTCGAGCCAGGTCAGGAAGGTGCGGGCGGCTTCGGGGTTCTTGCTGGCGGCATTCATGCCGATGGCGGCGTCCATGTGGAAGCTGATGTATTGATCCTTGCCGGCAGGTGGCGGAGCAGCGAAAACACTCCACTTGAAATCGGGGGCATCCTTTTCAAAACCCGAGATGCTCCAGGAACCATCGAACATCATGGCAGCTTTGCCCTGAACGAAGAGCTGCTGTGAGTCGTAGTAGGTGAGGGCAGTAAAACCTTCGGGCAGGTAGGGGGTCATGTCCTTGATTTCCTGGAAAGCGGCGACCATGGCGGCATCATTGAAGCAGCGTTCGCCATTCAGGTAAGCCATGCGGCCATCGAGACCACCAACCAGGTTGGGGAGCAGGGTCATCATGACAACCTCGTTAATATCCCAGGCGTCCTTGGTGCCATTGGCGAAAGGAGTCACGCCGGCGGCTTTCAATTTTTCAGCCGCGGCCATCAACTCTTCCCAGGTTTTGGGGATGGCGATGCCGTTCTTTTCGAAGAGGTCCTGATTGTAGTAAATGCCATGAGACACAGCCGCAATCGGCACGGCATAGGGTTCGCCCTTATCGGTGGCCCAGGGGGCGTTGGAGGCGGCGGAAATGGCATCAGAGAGACCAGGCAGGTCCTTCAGCGAAGCGATATAGCCCGCATCGAACAGTTCGCGGCCGGTGGCAAAGGAGCGCACAAAGAACAGATCGGGGGCATTGCCGGTTTCGAGCTGGGTGCGCAGGGTGGCGTTGTAATCGGGGGGATTGGTGGGGTCAAATTTGACCGTGATGTTCGGGTACTTGGCATGGAAGGCTTCGAGGATATTGGCCCAGGCTTCGGCGTCATCCACGCGCCAGGAACCCAGCACCAGGGTCACATCCTTGGCGGCGGGAACTGCTGTGGGTTCGGCGGCAGGCGCCTTGGTGGGTTCAGCCGCCACAGGGGCTTTGGTAGGTTCGGCCGGTTTAGCGGTGGGGGCTGCGGTAGGGGTGGAGCAGGCTGCTATTGAGATGACCAGCAGCAAGAACACGAACAAACGAACAACTTTCAAGCCTTTCATTTTCGGGTTTTCTCCTATTCCTCATCAATGATGGTTGGATATCAGAAAACGGTCAGGTTTTCTGCGGCGGGTGGATTTTGGTTGAGGGCTGAAACTGCTTTTCCATGATTTTACCCGGAAAGGTGGGCAGCTCAAACTTTTTTCCGCAATCCGTTCTATGTTATAGTATAGGGAAATGAAAGTTGCGATAGAAGGCCTTTTCGGTCAAAGATGTGCCATCGGAGTGCCATGCCCAGAATAACCCAGGAAGATTTTAACAATCAGATCCGCCAGGCGATGCAAAATTTGCACGATTTTGCCTTTTTACAGAAGCTGCCGCTCACCAGCCTGCTGCGCGCCCCAACTGGCACACTGGATCAGGCCGTCCGGCGCCTGCGCGGAGAGGTTCTCGATGCCATTGAATCGCTCAACCCGCCAGGGAACATGCCAGCCAGGGCCAAAGAGCGGCGGCCTTATGCCTTGCTGTACGGCCACTACGTGCAGGGGGTGACCACTGCCGAACTGGCAGAAGAGCTGGCCATCAGCATCCGCCAGCTGCGGCGCGAGCATGCCCGGGCGGTGGATGCAGTGGCCGATTTTCTGTGGGTGAAGCTCAACCCGGTGCTGAATGCCGGCCTGGCTGAACCGTCTGCGCCAGCGGATGTGACCGACGCCGAAACAGAGCAGTTGATCAACCAGGCACAGGTGGAGGACATCAATCTGAACGACCTGGTGAACGGCGTTCTGGCCACCCTGACACCCCTGGCCAGCAGCCGCAAGGTGAGCCTGAGCAATGCACTGCCCGACAACCTGCCGCTGGCGCGGGCCAACCGGGTGGTGCTGCGCCAGGCCATGCTGGGGCTGGTGTCCTTTGCCATCCAGCGCCTCTCAGCGGGATCCGTGGTGATCAAAAGCAACGGTGATCCGGATGCACGGCTGTGGGTACAGGCCAGCGGGACCGGTCAGGGCGGCGAGCCCAGCAAGGTCGGGCTGGAGGTGAGCCGCAAGCTGGTGGCCAGCCTGGGCGGTGAAGTGAAGATGGCGGAGACCGTCAGCACATGGCAGGCAGAGATCAGCCTGCCGGCAGCGGAAGAAATGCCTTTGCTCGTGATGGATGATAACGCCGGTTTGATCGAGCTGTACCGGCGCTACCTGGCGCGCCGCGGGTACCGCGTGTTTGAGGCGCACTCCAGCGACGAGGCCATCGAAATTGCCGAAAAGCAGCCTCTGCGCCTGATCATCCTGGACGTAATGATGCCAGAGCAGGACGGCTGGGAGGTGCTGCAGCGGCTAAAATGCGCCCCGGCAGCGCAAACCGTGCCGGTGATGATCTGTTCGGTGCTGGATGAAACGGAAATGGCCCAGGTGCTGGGCGCTTCAGATTACCTGCGCAAGCCGGTCACTCAGGAGGCGCTTCTGGCGAAGGTGGAACACTGGTGCCGCGGTCCACTTTCGCCGGCGGGAGCACCTCCAACAGGCCCTGCACATAGTTGAGCATCTCGGCGGGGGTAAATCCGCCGGGGTGATAAATGGCGACCGGCCGGTCGGGGATGGGGTCATCCATGTCCAGGTCGCTCAGAGCCAAAATGGGCACATGGGCAACAGAGGGATTTTGCTTGATCTGGCGCACCAGATCAAGACCGCTGCCTTCCGAGATACCCAGATCCAGTAAAATGGCATCCGGACAGTGATCCCGGATCAGGTCGAGGGCTTCGGCGGCGCTGTAGGCGCGGGTGGCTTTGCCGAGGCCCTGGGTCATGCGTTCCAGCAGGCGCAGGGCGTTGGGGTCCTCATCTATCAACAGCAGAGATTTGGCCTGCGGCGCAGCCTGTTTGAGGGCTTCGCGCAGGGTTTTGATGGTGAGGGGCTTGCGCAGGAAAAAGGTGATGCCCAGGCTGTTGGCGATATCTGCAGCGCTGGGCAGTGGGCAGCTGATGACAGGCACGGGAAAATCGAGCAGGCTGGGGGAGAAAGGCCGGCTGGTGATGACAGCCCGGGCGTGGGTTTTCTGGATCAATTCGCGGGCGATCAAATCTGAAGAAGCCTGGCTGAGCAGATAGCCATCCAGGTGGCGGGTGAGCAGGCTGTTTTCGGTGAGGCTGTCTTCTGAAAGGATGACAATGGCCGGCTGCGATGCGCGGTGCTGTTCAAAGTCGGCCAGCAGGCTGGCCTGAGCGGTGCTGAAGGGCATATAGACCGGCAGGGTGAAGAAGAAGCGGCTGCCCTGGCCAGGCTCGCTTTCCACCCACATGGCGCCGCCGTGCAGCTCGACGATGCGCTTGGAGATGGTGAGGCCGAGGCCGGTGGTGCCGGGGGCGCCGGCGGTTTCGCGGGCCTGGGAAAATTCCTCAAAGATGTGTGGCAGCAGATCGGGGGAAATGCCCGGACCGGTATCCTGAACCTCGACCAGCAGATCGTTCTGCATGGCGCGGTGGTCGGCGCGCAGCACAATGCGGCCGGTTTTGGTGAGGCGGGCGGCATTTGACAGCAGGTTCAGCAGCACCTGATTGATGCGGGCCTGATCCATCCAGAGCGGCGGGAGATGGTCAGGAATTTCAAGGATCAGCTCAAGATTCTTGGCATGGGTGAGGGGCTGGATGGTGTTAACCACTTCCTGGAAGACGTCGCGGATATCCACGAGGTTAAAACGCAGGCCCATGCGGCCGCTTTCCAACTTGGAAAGATCAAGGATATCGTCGATCAGAGACAGAAGGTGGCGGCTGTTGCGGTGGATCTCGGTGACATCGCGCAGGTAGGCGGCAGGGAGTTTGACGTTGTAGGAATTTTGCGAGAAGGCCATGGTTTCAGAGAAACCGATGATGAGGTTGAGGGGGGTGCGCAGTTCGTGGCTGGTTTGCGCAATAAACTCTTTTTTGAAATGCAGGGCGGCGTCTGCATCTTCGCGGGCCTGGATCAACTCGTCGTTGACATGTTCAAGTTGCGCATAGGCGATATCCAGGGATTTGAGGGTGCGGTGCAGCTCGGCGCGATGCTGGCGTGCTTCTTCGGCGTGGCTGCGGGCTTCGCGGGCCAGGATTTCAGCGGCTTCGAGGGCAGAATAGAGCCCCTGCGAAACCTGCGCAGAGATGAGAGCAGCCAGGTACTGCAGCAGGATGAGCACCGGCAGCAGGGCGGCACTGTGCAACTGGCCGGGCAGCGAAAGCGCCAGGGTCACTTCGGCGGCCACGGCCAGGGTGGCGGTGAGGAAGGCGCCCAGAGGGCCCAGCAGCGAGCCGCTCATCACAACGGTGAAAAGAAAGATATAGCCCAGATTGAGATCTTTGAGCAGGCCAGCCAGGGCGGTGATGAAAACCAGTTGACCGGCCAGGAAAATCGCCAGGGACCGCAGGTAATGCTGGCGAAGAAAACGGCCCACGCCCCAGCCGGTGAGCGCGATCAGCCCGAAGAGCAGCAGGCCGCTGCGGGCTGAAACCAGTTGTGCGGATACCGCTTGTCCGACAGCCACCCAGGCAGCAATGCCGGTGAGGAGGACGGTGGTGATGAAAGACGCCTCGCGAAAATAGTCGCTGTCCTGCGGGACGCGAAAGACAGAGGCGAAAAAGGAGGCCGTTTTTTTGAGGGTCATTTAATTTCCGTGCCGTGGCCCCACCAATCCCATAAGAACGGACGGGCTTCGCGGGTGGCAATAAGAACGAACATCCAGAAACAAAACAGGCCTGCCAGCAGAGGCAGGAAGGCCCACAGCGCCAGTCCAGATTGAGCCATTTGCAGCACCTCGCCATCAAAGGTGACGGGGCAGGCCCAAATTTTACCTTCTGCCGAAAGGGCGATGTAGGTCACCTCGTGCCACTGGCCCAAACGCAGCAGTTGCCGGATGCCGGTTGATTCAGGCAAAATTAAGCGGGGCGTCAGCCAGGCGGGTGCGAAAGCCGGCCGGTATCCATAAACTGGCTGGCCGCATTTCTCCCAGGTTTTGCCATCTGAACAGAAAATGTCTCCGTTGGCGCTCTGAAGATAAACCCGGCCGCCCTGATCTCCCAGCAAGGCGGCGGTAGGTTGGGGCGGCGGGGGCCATTTTGTCCAGGCCGGGCACTGGGTGAAACGCAGAAGATCAAAGCCAAACCAGCTGCTAATCAGCAGGATGGCAGCCGCAATGCCATAGAGGAGGCAAACAAGGGGCAGAGCAAAAGTGAGGCGCGGGGACATGGTCCTTAGAGGTCAGTCCTTAATTTTGTAAAACGGATAGAATTCCTGGATGGAGGTTTCCAGATAGAGCACCTTGAATGGGAAACAGCTCTCAAGGGTTTCGAGGCTGCGCTTTTGCTTGATGCATTCAAGGAATGGACCGGCCAGGTCTTCCTTGACCTGCATGCGCTTATCCAGAAACTGGCCCCAGAGGGGTAAATAGGCAAACTGGCCTGACATTTCCTGGGCAGTGGCAATGAAAGCCGGCGGGAAAAGGCTGCGGTAGGCTTCCAGATTGTAAAGCCAGGAGGCACCGATGACTGTGGTGGGCAGGTCCTCTTCCTGGCGAATGTAGGTGAACATGGTTTTCAGCTCTTTGCGCCGGGCGCTCAGGCGGCTGGCCACCAGCGGGCTTTGCCCCAGCGGCAGCGCGTTATGAAAATGCAGCCGCACGCGGCCGCCGGTCAGCATGGTATAAGAAAAGCATCCGAAGGGAGAATCAGCTTCCACCGGCGAGCTGTTCTGGGCGCGGAGCAGGTAGAAGCGGTACGTCCATTCAATGGGATCTTCGGCGCTCACCAGACCCTGGGCATAGGCTTTCCAGAGCGGATTGGCCGGATTGAGATCATGCCCGAGACCAAAGCGGATGTAGCAGTTGGTGTGGGTGAGCATGGCAGCGTCGAGGGTGATGCCTGAAAGCTGGGAAACTTTTTGCGCAAAGCGGATGCTGATTTCAAAAAAACGGCGGGGATAGATGGTCATCATGGACGATTCCTTTGAGGTTCAGGGTTTTGCAGCGCGGAAGAGATTCAGCAGACTGGCTGGCGCAGATGGGTTTGCATGAGGTTCTGTAGAAAAGGGGTGAAAACGGCGTCGAGGGCAGCGCCCTGCGGGCCGGCAATGACCTGGCTTTGTGATTGATCCATGGTTGGACAGCTCCTTTCAGGGAATCAGCATCAGGTTGATTATAGCACGGGGAAACAACTGGATTGGTAAAAAAAGAATTTTCTCGGATACATTTTCTTGAATATCAACCTGCATCAACCGAGGTAGATGATCTATTGAACAATATATCTCAAGAGGGTGGACTGAACAGTCCGACCACGCGGAAGCCGCCAGTGTAAGTGTACGCTTCCTGTGGATCATTGAGGCTGCGATTGGCGATGCAGGCGCTCTCCATGTCAAAATAATATGAGCCGCCCTGCAGAGCCTGCCAGCCGTTCTCAGGGCTGACCGCATAATTGGCCTGCCATTCCCATACATTTCCTGAGATATCCATCAACTTAAAGGGCCGGCTTTCACCCTGCGGATACATCCACACCGGCGTGGTTCGGCCAATCTTGCTTTCAGATGTGTTGGCGAAGTGGATAATATCATCCCCATTCTCCAATTTTCCCCAGGCAAACCGGTTATCCTCAGCGCCGCCGGCCGCCATCACCCATTCAGATTCGGTGGGCAAACGAATTTCAATCGGCTTTGGTAAACCCTGCTGCCCCTCTGGCAATTCATCCCAGTGCGCCTGCAGCCAGCGGCAGTAGGCAGAAGCTTCCCACCACGTGATGCCAACGACAGGCGCATGGGGCCGTTTGGCGCCGAATTCGCCATCATCCCAGGCTGGCGGGAAGTATATGCCGTCCTTTTTGTCCTGCTTTTGAAGCCATTCCCAGCCTTCGTTTCCCCAATCCCCGATTCCTCTGACTTCTCCGCTTTCATCCATCTCTGAAAACCGGAGCAGGTTACACCACCATTGCGGGTTGGAGAAATTCTCTGCCTTTAAGAAACGCGCATATTGGGAATTGGTCACCGGATAGCGGCCAATCATAAAGGCAGGTGTTTCAGCATTCGGAATGAGAACAAATGCATGCAAATCGGCTGCGTGGTAACCCAGCTTGCTGGCCAGGTCGGCGCAGTCAGCGCGAAGGCGGGGATTAAGTGCTTTGTTCACCGCCGCCTGATAGAGCTTTTGGGAAATGCCATCAACGGCCGAGGTCTCCCATAAAGGAAAAGCAGAGCCAAATTGCGCCAGGGCTTTGCCGATGGTCATTGTGATCATGATTTTTAAGAGGTGTCTGGTGTTCATCATTCATCCCGTACCCCAGCTTTGTTTGCAAGGCTAACGTAACCGTTGTGCAATCAGTGGCCGAATCGTGAAAAACGGCCACAAAGTG